>OFTY01000136.1_pt1 | contig 81905 bp, 60 predicted proteins | sample 1775061 | NCBI WGS metagenome assembly OFTY01 (sample SAMN08195773, study PRJEB24354) | sludge metagenome | isolation source: sludge from phenol fed wastewater aerobic bioreactor B | place: India: Nagpur | collected 2016-09-16 | reverse complement strand
TTCTCTTTGGCTACTTTCTCTTTGGGCACGCAAAGAGAAAGTAGCTCGGGCGCCGGCAGGCGTCCGAAACCGCTTTGAATCTCGCGAAAGCGCAAAGACAAAAGCAGCCCCCTCACCCCAACCCTCTCCCCCAACAAGTTGGGGGAGAGGGAGATATTCAGAGCCACACCAGTAGGCGATGCAAGACTCGCCAGTCGCGCCACACGCCGACACTCACCCCTTCACGCTCCCCAGCAACAAACCCTCCAGGTAATACCGCTGCATGGAAAGGAACAGCACCAGCACCGGCAACACGGTGAGCACCGAGCCCGCCATCATCTGTTCGGTGCCCTCCGTGTGCTCGCGCGCCAGCGAGGCCAGCCCCAGCGGCAGCGTGTAGTGGCCCTGCCCGGTCAGTTCGATCAGCGGCCACATGAAGTCGTTCCATGCGGTGAGGAAGGTGAGGATCGCCAGCGTCGCCACCACCGGGCGCAGCAGCGGCAGCACGATGCGCAGGAAGATGTGCAGCTCGCTGGCGCCGTCGATGCGCGCCGCTTCCAGCAGTTCGTCGGGCAGGCCGCGCGCGTACTGGCGCACCAGGAAGATGCCGAGCACCGAGGCCATGCCCGGCAGCACCACGCCCGCGTAGCTGTCCACCAGGCCGGCGTACTTGAACAGCAGGAACAGCGGCAGCATCGCCACCTGCGCCGGCACCACCAGCAGGGCGAGCAGTGCACGGAACAAGCGTTCGCGTCCCGCGAAACGCAGCTTGGCGAAGGCGTAGCCCGCCAGCAGGTTGCACGCCAGCGACAGCAGGGTGATCGCGCCGGAGATCAGCAGGCTGTTGAGCAGGTAGCGCCCCATGCCGGCGTGTTCGAACAGCTGCCGGTAGTTGTCCAGCACGGGATGCGCGGGCCACAGCGGCGGCGGCAACGCGTTGGAGGTGCCGGCCGGCATGAACGACACTGCGAGCATCCACAGCAGCGGGAACAGCGCCACCGCCGCACCGCCCAGCAACAGGCCGTTGACCAGCGCCTTCGCCAGCCGCGGGCTCACGCCGCCTCCTTGCGCGACAGCCGCAGCATCGCCGCAGTCACCGCGAACATCACCAGGAACAGCACGAACGCCTCCGCCGTGGCGGTGCCGAGGTTCCACCACTGGAAGCCGTCCTCGTACATCAGGTACAGCACGCTGGTGGTGCTGCGCAGCGGCCCGCCCTCGGTCATCACGTAGGGTTCGGCGAACAGCTGGAAATAGCCCGACACGGTGAGGATGGCCACCATCAGCAGGGTCGGCCCCAGCAGCGGCAGGCTGACGTGGCGGAACTGCCGCCAAGCCGAGGCGCCGTCGATGCGTGCCGCCTCGTACAGCTCGGCGGGGATCGCCTGCAGACCGGCGAGCAGGATGATCATGTTGTAGCCGAAGTTCTTCCACACCGCGAACAGGATGATGGTGGGCATCGCCCAGTGCGGGTCGCCCAGCCAGTCCACCGGGTGGATGCCGAGCAGACCAAGCAGGTGATTGGCCCAGCCGTACTTGGTGTTGAACAGGTAGCGCCACACCACCGCCATCGCCACCGCGGTGGTGACCACCGGCGCGAACAACGCGGTGCGGAACAACGCCTTGCAGCGCGCCAGCGGCGAATGCAGCAGCAGCGCTGCGCCCAGCGAGGCGGCCAGCGACAGCGGCACGCCCACCGCGACGAAATAGAACGTGTGCCCCAGCGCGGCCCAGAACTGCGGCCGGTGCAGCAGCATCCAGTAATTGCCCAGCGCCACGAAGCGCAGGTTGTGCAGGTCGGCCAGCGCGTAGAGGTCGTAGTCGGTGAAGCTCAGCGCCAGCGCGCCGAGCACCGGCAGCAGGAAGAACACGGCCAGTACCAGCAGCGCAGGGGCGAGGAACAGCCAGGCGGCGCGTGAGGCCTTCATCGCTTCGTCTCCGCACGTTCGAGCAGCCAGCGCCGTTTGGCCAGGATGCGGTCGGCCTGGCGATCCATCTCCGCCGCGGCCTGGTCCACCGTCAGCTCGCCCGCCACGGCGCGCGCGGCCACCTGCTGCATCATCACCGCGATGCGTTCCCACTCGGGCACGGACGGCGTGGGCTGCACGCGTTCGAGCTGGTCGCGGAAGGCGTGCATGGCCGCGTCGTGCTGCAGCAGCGGGCTGTCCCAGCTGCTGCGCCGGGGCGGCATGTCGCCGGTGAGTCGGTAGAAGCGCTGCTGCACCGGCGGCTGCGAGAGGTATTCGAGCAGCGCCCACGCCGCGCGCCGGTGCTTCGAGGCGCGGAACACCACCAGGCTCGCGCCGCCGGCGAGGCCCGCGCCGGGGCCGTCCGGCCCGGGCAGCGGCGCGGTGGACCAGTCGCCCTGCTCGCCCGCCGGCAGGCGCTTGCGGAACTCGGCGACATTCCACGGCCCCGAGAAGTAGAACGCGTACACGCCGCGGCCGAACTCCTCCCACGGGTTGCCCACTTCCACGTTGGTGACCACCGGCGCCTGCCGCAGGCGGAAGCTGTCCACGTAGAACGCCAGCGCGCGCCTGAAGCCGGCGCTTTCGAAATTGCCGCGGCTGTCGTGCTCGCGCAGCAGCGGATCGGGTTGCTGCAGCGCCAGCGACAGCAGCTGCTCGTACTCGTTGGTCGGCAGCAGGATGCCGTAGACCCTGCGCTCGGGATGGCTGAGCGCGGCCAGCATGCGCCGCCACTCGCCCCAGTCGCGCGGCGGCGCGTCGAAGCCGGCCTGTTTCAGCAGATCCGTGCGATAGAACAGCAGGCGCGTGTCGACGTACCACGGGATGCCGTACAGCTGGCCGTCGATGACGTTGGTCGCCCAGATGCTGGCGAAGTAGTCCGCCGGCGTCACCGTCGCGGAAGCCGCCACGGATTCCCGCAGCGGTTCCAGCGCATGCAGCTCCACCAGCTCCGGCAGCCAGGTGTTGCCCAGCTGCGCCATGTCCGGTGTGGTGCCGCCGGCGATCGCGGTGAGCAGCTTCTGGTGCGCCGCGCTCAGCGGCAGCTGCTGCACCTCGACGTGGATGTCCGGATGCGCGCGCTCGAAATCCGGCAGCAGTTTGGCGACGGCCTCGCCTTCGGGGCCGAAGGTCCAGAACACCAGGGTGTCGTCGTGCTTGCCGGCGCAGCCAGCTAGGCACAGCGTGATGGCGCACATCGCCACGTATGCCTTTCGCCAGAGCGCTGCGCCAGTACCCATATGCCCCTCAGTGCCGCTCCAGCCAGCCGCCGGTGAAGCCGGCGCGCTGCAGGCCACGGCGGATGTAGGGGTTCTTCTTCATCACCTGCCACACCAGTCCGCTGCGCCAGTTCTCGATCATCAGCAGGATCGGTCCCTGGTCGATGCCCAGTTGCTGGTTGTCGGCCCAGCCGAAGCCCGGATAGGTGTGGCCGGCCGTCGGCGTGCCGTGGAAGCTGGGGTTGAAGGCGTCGACGAAACCGTAGCGGTCGTAGATGTACTGGCCGTAGCGCTGCTTCATCGCCATCAGCGCGGGCAGCGCGATGGACGGCGCGAACGCGATCGAGCCGCCGGCGGCGGTGGGCGCGATGGTGCCGTCGTCGTTGATCTCGTCCAGCCCGGCGCCGCGCGCCATGTAGGCGCTGAAGCGGCGCACGCCCTGCGGCGAACTCACCGTCACGTCGCCCGGGCCGTCGCTGGCGGTCAGCCCCCACACGTCGGCGCCGTAGCCGGTCCAGTGGCCGGGGTTGGCGATGGCGTAGGCGCGCTGCGCCCAGGCCGCGAACCGGCTGTTCTGCGCGTAGTCCAGGTCGTGCACACGGCCCCAGGCGTCGCGGATGCCGCGGAAATCCACCCACGCCTCGCTGTACTGGTGGCCGAACAGCGGCGCGAAGTTGAGGAAGGTGTAGCCCTCGAACGAGCCCCAGTCGCGCGGATAGCTCGCGCACCAGGCGATCCACGCATCCTCGCCCACCGGATGCGTGGGCGAACCCAGCGCGAGGATGTAGACCAGCTTGCCCTCGTCGTAGCCCTTCCAGTCGGAGGGAATGAACTGACCGCCCGGCGTCCAGCCCATGCTGAGCAGCGGCTTGCGCGCCTGCATCCACGGCCAGTCGACGGCGCGATAGAGCTGGTCGGTGAGCCGGCGGATCTCCTTTTCCTGCGGCGTGTCGCGGTCGTAGTAGCTCTGCGCGAACAGCACGCCGCCCAGCAGCAGCGTGGTGTCCACGCTGGACAGTTCCACCCCGCGCCCGTAGCGGCGACCGGTGTGCATGTCGAGGAAGTGGTAGAAGAAGCCGTGATAACCGGCAGTGTCGTCCTCGCTGCCGTTCTGCGGCGCGGCGGCGAGGTAGCGCAGCGTGACCAGCGTGCGTTGCACCGCCTGTGCGCGGCTGACGTAGCCGCGTTCGACGCCGATGCCGTAGGCGGTCAGGCCGAAGCCGATCGCGGCGATCGAGGAAAAGGTGTGGTTCGGCCACGAGTCCGGCACCAGGCCGGTGTACGGGTCCGCGCTCTGCCAGAACCAGTCGAAGGTGCGGCGTTCGAGATCGTCGACGAAGGCCTGCTGGTCGGGCGCCAGCTTCTGATACGTCAGGGTGTCGGGCTGCGGCGGCGCGATGGGCTGCTCCGCGCGCACCGGCGTGCCGGCCACGAGCACCGCCAGGGCGACGGCGGCAAGGACGTGCACATGGCGCCATCCGGATGAAAGCATTCGTACCTCGTGTCACTGGGTGGATCGATGGTGGAGTGGACCGGCGCTCACGCGACGCCATGCCGACGCCACGGCGGATACTCAGGTGGTCTCCATCGCCGGTGCCGGGCAGACCTTGTCGATGAAGGCCTGGTGCATGGGCATCGCCTCGACGCAGCTGTTCACCACGCGGCTCACGCCGGCCATGAAGCCGGTAAGGTCGCGCTCGGGCATCTGGTCCACCAGCGGGTGGTAGCCCTGCGGCATGATGCGCTGGCCCAGCATCACCTGCACCCAACTCGGCGTCGCGAACATCTCCTCGCCGTCGCGGTAGAAGCGGCCGCTGTCGCGGAACAGGCGGATGTAGTCGTCGAGCTGCGCCGGGATCGACATGTTGCGGCAGTAGTCCCAGAACGGCGTGTCGTCGCGCTCGGTGGCGTGGTAGTGCAGGATCAGGAAGTCGCGGATGCGCTCGTACTCGAAGCGCGCGCGCGCGTTGTAGCGGTCGACCAGCACCGGGCTGAAGTCGCGCTGCGGGAACATCTCCAGCAGGCGCGCGATGCCGGACTGGATCATGTAGATGCTGGTGGACTCCAGCGGTTCCAGGAAGCCGGCGGCCAGGCCCAGCGCGACCACGTTGCGGTTCCACGCCCGCTTGCGCATGCCGGTGGTGAAGCGCAGGCGGTGCGGCTCGCCGAGCGGGGCGCCGTCGAGATTGGCCAGCAGCAGGGCGGTGGCCTCGTCGTCGCTCATGTGCGCGCTGCAGTACACGTGCCCGTTGCCGGTGCGGTGCTGCAGCGGAATGCGCCATTGCCAGCCGGCCGGCCGCGCGCTGGCGCGCGTGTACGGCGTGGGCGGGCCCGTCCGCTCGCAGCCCACCGCGATCGCGCGATCACAGGGCAGCCACTGCGAGCAGTCGTCGAAGCCGGTGTGCAGCGTCTGCTCGATCAGCAGGCCGCGGAAGCCGGAGCAGTCGATGAACAGGTCGCCCGCGATGCGCTCGCCGCTCTCCAGGTGCAGCGCGGCCACGAAGCCGTCGTCCGGCCGCTGCTCGACGCGGGCGATCTTGCCCTCGGTGCGCCGCACGCCGCGCTGTTCCGCATAGCCGCGCAGGTATTTCGCGTACAGGCCGGCGTCGAAGTGGTAGGCGTAGGCGATGTTCGCCAGCGGCGAGTTCTTCGGCACATCGGTCGCCGACGGCATGAACTTGCCGCGCGGCGCCGCCACCGTGTTGATCGAATAGGCGCCGATGTCCTCGGCCACGCCGCGCTGCCGGGCCTTGATCCAGAACTGGTGGAACGGCAGCAGGCTGATGTCGTGGCCGATCTCGCCGAAGCCGTGGATGTAGCTGTCGCCCAGCCGCGCCCAGTCGTTGAACTGCACGCCGAGCTTGAACGTGCCGCTGGTGTTGCGGATGAATTCGACGTCGTCGATGCCGAGCAGGTCGTTGAACAGCTTGAGGTGCGGCACGGTGCCTTCGCCCACGCGCACCGTGCCGATCTCCTCCGACTCCACCAGCCGGATCGAACAGTCCTTGCCCAGCACCTTGGCGAACGCCGCGGCGGCCATCCAGCCGGCGGTGCCGCCGCCGGCGATGACGATGTCCCTGATGCGCATGTCGGTCATGGCGAGCCTTGGAGACGTCAGATCGGCGGAACTGCCGGGGCGCCAACGGCGCCCCGGCCCGACGCTAGAACTTGAAGCCCATCGAGAACTTCACCGTGCGCGGGTAGCCGGTGATGTCGCCGGTGGGGTTGTAGGTCACCACGGGGTGGTAGACGCCGCCCGATCCCCAGTTCTCGAGGTAGTTGGTGTAGTTGTGCCAGTTGAACAGGTTGATCACGTCGAGCCGGACATAGGCGTCGAGACCGCCGTAGACCTTGAAGTTCTTGGTCGCCTGGAAGTCGAAGTCGCGGTAGCCGAAGATCTTGCCGCCGATCAGGAAGCGCCCGTTGCCCGGCGGCGTGACCGATGCCGAACGGCAACCGCCGCCGGAAATGCCGTTGCTGTCCACGTTGGTGGGCGGCGCCCCGAAGCAGGCGAGGTTGAGGTCGGGGATCGGCGTGGCCAGGGTCAGCTTGGCGCCGAGCACGAAGCCCCACGGGCCGTCCATCGTGCCGGTCATCACCAGGCGGTGCTTGGACACGCCGGAATTGGTCATCGGGTAGTGCCCGATCCATTCGTAGTCGAACGCGTACTGGTCGGTGGGGTCGTTGTTGTCGTTGTTCTGCGTGGCGCTGGAGTAGGTGTAGGCGATCGTCGCGCCCCAGTGCGATTCGGGCGTGTAGGGCTTCTCGGCCGACAGCAGCAGTTGCGTGGTGTCCGTCTCCAGCCCGTTGTTCGCGATGATCAGGCTGCCGAAGCCGGGGATGCCGTTGCCCCAGGGCTGGCTGCCGTTCTTCCAGAACGCGCCGTCGGGGTAGCGGTTGCCCAGCGTGTACACCAGGCCGTCGTGGCTCATCACTTCCGCCAGCGTCGCGCTGGTGTTCCAGTCGCCGATCCGGTTGCGCATGCCGATGCTGATCTGGTCCGAATACGGCACCTTGAGGTGGTTGTTGACCATGTCGACTTCCTTGCCGACGTTGCTGCCCGCCACCAGCCCCTGCAGCGTGGGAATGCTGAGGAAGGACGGATCCCACGTATAGCAGCTGCCCACGCCGACCGTGCACGGCACGGCGGGCGTGTTGAACTTGATCGTGGGCTGCGACAGCACCGACTTGGTTTGCTCGACCTGCAGCGTCTCGTACAGGTTGCGGTCGTAGGAACGGCCGATGCCGCCGAACACCACGTGCGACTGGTCGCCGTTGATGTCGTAGGAGAAGCCGAAGCGCGGCTGCCATTCGCTCTTCAGCGCGCGCCGGTTGCTGCCGGTGCTGATGTAGTCGTTGATGTTCACGCCGCCCAGCGCCAGCGTCTGCGCGTAGGTCTGCCCGGCCGGCGCATTCGGATCCTGCATGCCGAACGCGGCCACCACGTTGGCGGGCGTGTGGTAGTTGAGGTAGGACGGCGTCTCCTCGTAGTCCCAGCGCACGCCCAGGTTCAGGGTCAGGTGGTCGTCCACCGCCCAATCGTCCTGGATGTAGAGGCCGAACTGCTTGTCCGAGCTGGTCGCCACCGGGCTCATGCCGGGCGTGGGCGAGCCGAACTGCACCTGGTACGGGATCGCCTCCGTGCCGGCCGGCGTCACCGCGTAGCTGTACAGCGCGTTGGAAACGCCCGCGTCCTGCGCGGTGAGCTTCACCGCCTTGTACTTGAAGCCCATCTTGACGACGTGGTCGCCGTTCCACTGCAGGTCGTTGAAGGTGAGGTCGTCCTGGATCGCCGGACCCTTCTGGCCCTTGTTCTGCTGCGCCAGCGGCGAGTTGCCGGTCTGCAGCACGGTGGTGTTGAGCTGCGGCCCGGTCAGCGTGTAGCGGTTGCCCGCACCCAGCACCTTCGGCGTCGGCGAGAAGAACGCGTCCTCGTAGGTCAGCTGCAGGCGGTTGAACCAGCTGTAGGCGCTGTGATCCCAGCGCAGGTCGACGCGCTTGTCGGTGTTGAGCATGTTGAGCCCGGCCTGCGCGGTGGTCACGCCGCCGACGCCGCTGATCGCGGTTTCGTCGCGGTACTTGCCGCTGAGCTCGAAGCGGTCGCGGTCGGTCGGCTCGTAGTCGATCTTGCCGAACCAGTTGTTCTCGCGGAACGGCAGGTCGGCGGGCCCGATCTGCGATTGCACGGAAGCGGGCAACAGGCTGTTGTAGCCGGTGACGCCCGGCACCACCGTGGTGGGGCTGTCGAACTCCTTGCCCTCGTAGGCGATGAAGAAGTGCGCCTTGTCCTTGAGGATCGGGCCGCCGAGGTCGAAGCCGTAGTCCTTCTCGTGCGAGGGCGTCTTGTGGTGCGCGGCCTGTTCCGACGGCGTCATCGCGCGCATGCGGGTGTTGGTGAAGCTGCCGAACACGTCGCCGTGGAATTCGTTGGTGCCGGACTTGGTTTCGGCGGTCACCGCGGCGCTGGAGATCTGGTCGAACTCCGCCTTGTAGTTGGAGGTGATGACCTTGTACTCGCCGATCGCCAGCTGCGGGAACGGATTGCCCTGGCTGCCGGTCTGGCCGGTGACGCCGCCCGGCAGCACGTAGTTCTTCTGGCCCACGCCGTCGATGTAGACGTTGATCGCGCTGGTGGCCTGGGCGCCCGCGCGCAGGCTGGTGTTGCCGTTCGCGTCGCGCGTGAACACCATGCCCGGGACGCTGTCCGCGAACTCCAGGAAGTTGCGCGATGCGGCCGGCAACGCGTCGATCTGGCGCAGGGTGACCAGGTTGCCGACTTCGGAGGTGGTCACGTCCGGCAGCGTGGTCGCGGACACCGTCACGCCGCCCAGCGTCTTGGTGCCGGCCGGCACCGGCGCGGCCGCGGCGGGGGCGAGGTCGATCGTGCCGGTCGAGGCCACCGACAGGGTGACGCTGCGCTCGGTGCCGGGGCCCGCATCCACCGCATAGGTGCCCGGTCGCAGACCGACCAGCGCAAAGCTGCCGTCCTTGCCGGCGCGGGTGACGCGCACGGCGCCGGTGGCGACGTTCCTGGCGGTGACGGTGGCATCGGCCGGGGCATGCCCGCGCAAGGTGGCATCCGCGGTCTGCGCCCAACCGACGGTCGGCGCGGCAGCGGCCAGCGCGAAAGCGGTGGCGACGGACCCGGCGAGCAAACGCTTCTTGTAGGACTGGTGGCGACTCATGATCTCCCCTCCGCTTTCGTCAACGTGGCGACGAATGTGTGGTTGGCCTGGTTTTGGTGGTTTTGGTGGTTTTGCTGGTCCTGGCGGTTGCGCCGCCGTTCCTGTGCGCCCCGCACGACTCGCGCACGACGATGTCGCAGCCGAGCGTGTGCACCGATGCCGCCGACACCCCCGGGCGATCCATCAGGTCGGCCAGCAGATCCATCGCGTTCTTGCCCAGTTCCGCGATGCGCACGCGCACCGTGCTCAGCGGCGGCGTGACGTAGCGCGCGATCGGGATGTCGTCGAAGCCGGCCAGGGCGATGTCGCCCGGCACGGCCAGACCGGCTTCCTTGAAGGCTTGCAGGCAGCCCACGGCCATCATGTCGTTGGCCGCGAACACGGCCTGCGGGCGCGGCTTCGCCGCCAGCAGTTCGCGCCCGGCGAGGTAACCGGACGATTCGCTGAAGTTGCCGGCGACGATGCGCAGCGGCGCCTTCGGCGCCAGCTTGGCCATCGCCGCGCGGAAGCCCGCCTCGCGCTGGCGGGCGTCGAAGTTGTCCTTCGGCCCGCTGACGAAGGCGATGTCCGCATGCCCGAGTCCGACCAGGTGGCGCACCATGGCGCAGGTGCCGGCGACGTTGTCGATGTTCAGCACGGCGGCGCTGCCGCCCTGCACGTCGCTGTTGAGCAGCACGCTGGGCAGGCCTTCGGGCAGGTTGGCGCGGAGGAAGTCCGCATCCACGCCCGGCGAGGACAGGATCACGATGCCGTCCACGCGGCCCTGCATCGCGCGCAGCGCCACCGCCGCGTCGTCCGCGCCGTTGTGCGAACTGGACACCAGCAGGTGCAGGCCGCGCGCGCGCGCCTCCAGGTCGATGCCGCGGATCAGCTCGGAGAAGAACTCGCCGTGCAGGTCCGGCAGCAGCGCGCCGATGGTGTGCGTGCGGCGCGTGATCAGGCTGCGCGCGGCGCCGTGCGGCACGTAGCGCAGGCGGGCAGCCACCTCGCGCACGCGCCGCTCCGTCGCCGCGGTCACGCCGCCGCTGCCGTTGAGCGCACGCGACACCGAGGCCACGGAGACCTTCGCTTCGCGTGCCACGTCCTTGATCGTTGTCGCCACTGCGTCTCCCCCACGGATGACTTCGGTGCGGGGTGCAACGTAAACGTTTTCATGGCGGCTTGTAAAGTACCGCGTGGGCCGGCGGGGCATGGCATGGGGCAAGGGGCGCCCCGCCACGCGGATTCGCCCGGCATGACGGGCGTGCCGCCGCCAGCGACATTCGCGCACGGACCACACGCAGCCGTATCGTTCGGACGTCCAGCCGTCCAAATCGCAGCATCGACAAATCGGCAAGAATATTTCACACGAAACTGTTGACATGCCCGGATGGGCTGCCGTAGTGTCGGTTCCATGTCGCAGCGCAACAGCCACCGCCACAGCACCGCCAACCATCCTCCAACGGGGATCGCCGGCCCGCTGCAGCTGCGCGGCGAACTCCTTGTCAGCCTTCCCCTCGTACTCCTCATTACCAACGGAGGTGCGGGCTGAGGGCGTGTGTCCAGGTAGCTAGAAGACGAACCTGAAAACACCCGAAGAACCCCGCACCAGAGATGGAGCGGGGTTTTTTGTTGCCCGAAAGCTCATGCCGCAACGGAGCCAGTGATGACCAACCCGCAGCACAACGAGTCCAGCGAGGCCGGCGACGTAGCCGCCGGGCACGTGCGCATCTTCGACACCACGCTGCGCGACGGCGAGCAGACGCCCGGTTTCTCGATGGACCGGCGTGCCAAGCTGCGCATGGCGCAGATGCTCGAAGCACTGGGCGTGGACGTGCTCGAAGCGGGTTTCCCGGCGGCTTCGCCCGACGATTTTGCTGCGGTCGCACAGATCGCCGGCCTGCTGAAGACCACCACCGCCTGCGCGCTGGCGCGCTGCGTGCCCGGCGACATCGACGGCGCCGGCCGCGCGCTGGAGAACGCGCAGCGCTCGCGCATCCACGTGTTCCTCTCCACCAGCCCGCTGCACCGCGAGCACAAGCTGGGCATGAGCCGGCAGCAGGTGCTGGACGCGGCGGTCGCCGGCGTGGAGCGCGCGGTGCGGCTGGCGCACGAGGTGGAGTTTTCCGCCGAGGACGCGATGCGCACCGAGCCGGAGTTCCTCGCCGAGGTGTTCTCCGCCGCCGCCGCCGCGGGCGCCACCACGCTGAACGCGCCCGACACCGTGGGCTACCTGACGCCCGCCGAGATCGCCGAGCGCTTCGCGTACCTGATCGCCAACGTGAAGCGCGGCCGGCGCGTGGTGTTCTCCAGCCATTGCCACAACGACCTGGGCTTGGCCGTGGCGAACAGCCTCGCCGCGGTGGGCGCGGGCGCGCGCCAGGTGGAGTGCACCATCAACGGCATCGGCGAGCGCGCCGGCAACGCCGCGCTGGAAGAGATCGTGATGGCGATGAAGGTGCGCGGCGCCTGGTTCGGCACCGACACCCGCATCGACACGAGGAAGCTGTACCCCGCCTCGCGCCTGCTCGCCGAACTGACCGGCCAGCCGGTGCCGCGCAACAAGGCGATCGTGGGCGCGAACGCGTTCGCGCACGAGTCGGGCATCCATCAGCACGGCATGCTCAAGCACCGCGGCACCTACGAGATCATGCGTCCCGAGGACGTGGGCATCGCCGAGACCAAGCTGGTGCTGGGCAAGCATTCGGGCCGCGCCGCGCTGCGCCAGCGGCTGGAAGCGCTGGGCCACGAGATCGACGAAGCCGCGCTGGACGAGATCTTCGCCCGCTTCAAGACGCTGGCCGACCAGAAGCGCGAGATCCACGACGACGACCTCGACGCGCTGGCGCGCGGCCGCGACCCCGACGCCGCCGGCCCGTGGCGGATGACCCGGCTGGACACCAGCGCGCACCTCGCCGCCGGCGCCTCCGCCTCGGTGAAGCTGGTGCACGAGGACGGCCGCGAGGTGGCCGAGGCCGCGCTGGGCGACGGCCCGGTGGACGCGGTGCTGCGCGCGCTGGAGCGCGCCACCGGCACCACGCTGGAGGTCACCCGCTTCGAGATCCGGGCCGTGGGCGAAGGCGCCGACGCGCAGGGCGAGGCCCGCCTCACCACCCGTTCCGCCGCGCGCGACTGGCACGGCCACGGCGTCTCCACCGACATCGTCGAGGCCGCGGCGCAGGCCGCGCTGGCCATCGTCAACCGCATCGCGCGGCACGCCGCCGACCACACCGCCACACCCGTCACCAAGAGCAAGCAGCTGGGAACTACCGCATGAGCACGCCCTTCCTCTGGCACAACGGCCGCATCAAGCCGTGGGCCGAAGCCAACGTCCACGTCAGCACGCACGCGCTGCATTACGGCTCCTCGGTGTTCGAGGGCGAGCGCGTGTACGCCACGCCGAACGGCCCGGCGTACTTCCGCCTCGCCGACCACACGCGGCGGCTGTTCGAGTCGGCGCGCGTGTACGAGATCGAGGTGGGCTACAGCGAGGCCGAGATCGACGCCGCCTGCCACGAGCTGATCCGCGCGAACCAGATGCCCTCCGCCTACGTGCGCCCGATCGTGTTCCGCGGCGCCGGTGGCCTCGGCGTGCTGCCGAAGGACGGCGCGCCGGTGGAGGTGGCGATCATGGCGATGGCCTGGGGCGCCTACCTGGGCGAGGCCGCCGAGCGCGGCGCCGACGTCTGCGTGGCCTCGTGGCACCGCCCCGCGCCGAACACCTTCCCGAGCTGGGCCAAGGCCGGCGGCAATTACCTCAGCAGCCAGCTGATCGGGCTGGAGGCGCGCCGCAACGGCTACGACGAAGGCATCGCGCTGGGCGTGAACGGCATGCTCAGCGAGGGCGCGGGCGAAAACCTGTTCCTGGTGAAGAAGGGCCGCCTGCTCACGCCGCCGTCCAGCGCCGGCATCCTCGCCGGCATCACGCGCGACTCGGTCATCACCCTGGCCGACGAGCTGGGCCTCGCGGTGGAGGAGCGCGACCTGCCGCGCGAGGCGCTGTATTCCGCCGACGAAGTGTTCATGACCGGCACCGCCGCCGAGATCACCCCGGTGCGCTCGGTGGACCGCAAGCTCGTCGGCAACGGCCAGCCCGGCGAGATCACCCGCGCGCTGCGCGAGACGTTCTTCGGCCTGTTCGATGGCCGCACCCAGGATCGCTGGGGCTGGCTGGATGTAGTGGAGAAAAAGGAGATTGCGGCGTGAGCGCAAAAACCCTGTTCGAGAAAATCTGGGACGCGCACGTGGTGTCGCCGGAAACCGCCGACACCCCGGCCACGCTGTACATCGACCTGCACCTGGTGCACGAGGTGACCTCGCCGCAGGCCTTCGACGAACTGCGCGCGCGCGGCCTCAAGCTGCGCCGCCCGGATCGCACCCTGGCCACGCTGGACCACTCCACCCCCACGCTGCCGCCCGACGCCAGCGGCGAGCGCCCCTACGCCACGCCCGAGGCGAAGGCGCAGGTGGCGCAGCTGGAAACCAACACCCGCGCCTTCGGCGTGCAGCTGCAGGGCTGGGACAGCGAGGCGCGCGGCATCGTGCACGTGATCGGCCCCGAGCTGGGCGCCACCCAGCCGGGCATGACCATCGTCTGCGGCGACAGCCACACCTCCACGCATGGTGCATTTGGAGCATTGGCGTTCGGCATCGGCACCACCGAGGTGGGCCACGTGCTGGCCACGCAATGCCTGCTGCAGCGCAAGCCGAAGACGCTGGCGATCGAAGTGGATGGTCGGCTGCCGCCCGGCGTCGGCGCGAAGGATCTGATCCTGCACGTCATCGGCCGCATCGGCGTGGCCGGCGGCACCGGCTACGTCATCGAATACCGCGGCGAGGCGGTGCGCGCGCTGTCGATGGAAGAGCGCATGACGGTGTGCAACATGTCGATCGAGGCCGGCGCCCGCGCGGGCCTGATCGCCCCCGACGACACCACGTTCGACTGGCTGAAGGGCCGCGAGCGCGCGCCGCAGGGCGCGGCGTGGGACAAGGCGGTGGCGCATTGGCGCACGCTGCACAGCGACGAGGGCGCGCAGTTCGACCGCGTGGTGCACATCGACGCCGGCGCCATCGCGCCCACCGTCACCTGGGGCACCCACCCCGGCGCCGCCATCGCCATCGACGCCCCGGTGCCCGCCGCCGCGAACGCGGTGGAGCAGCGCGCGCTCGACTACATGCGGGTGGCGCCCGGCCACGCCATGGCCGGCAACAAGGTGGACGTGGTGTTCGTGGGCAGCTGCACCAACTCGCGCCTGCCCGACCTGCGCGAAGCCGCCCGCGTGCTGCGCGGCCGCCGCGTGGCCGAGGGCGTGCGCATGCTGGTGGTGCCCGGCTCCGAGGCGGTGCGCCAGGCCGCCGAGGCCGAGGGCCTGCACACGGTGTTCCGCGCCGCCGGCGCCGAATGGCGGCTGCCCGGCTGCTCCATGTGCATCGCGATGAACGGCGACATGGCCCAGCCCGGCCAGCTCGTCGTCTCCACCTCCAACCGCAACTTCGAGGGCCGCCAGGGCAAGGGCGCTCGCACCGTGCTGGCCAGCCCGGCCACCGCCGCCGCCAGCGCGGTGGCGGGGGTGATCGCCGACCCGCGCCCGTATCTCGAGGAGGCCGCCGCATGAAACCTGTTGTTCGCATCACCTCCCGCACCGCCGTGCTGCCGGACGAGAACATCGACACCGACCGCATCATCCCGGCGCGCTTCCTCACCACCACCACGCGCGTGGGGCTGGGCAAGCTGTGCTTCAACGACTGGCGCTACCTGCCCGACGGCAGCGACAACCCCGCCTTCCCGCTCAACCGGCCCGAGGCGCAGGGTTGCAGCATCGTGGTGGCCGGGCGCAACTTCGGCTGCGGCTCCTCGCGCGAGCACGCGCCGTGGGCGCTGCTGGACTACGGTATCCAGGCCGTGCTGTGCAGCGAGATCGCGGACATCTTCCGCGGCAACGCGCTGAAGAACGGCCTGCTCGCGATCGTGATCGGCGAGGCCGAGCACCGCTGGCTGCTGGACCATCCCGGCATCGAGCTGACCATCGACGTGCAGGGCCAGTACATCGCCCTGCCCGACGGCGGCCGCATCGCCTTCGCGCTGGAACCCTTCGCGCGCCACTGCCTGCTCGAAGGCGTGGATCAACTCGGCTACCTGCTGCAGCACGCGGATGCGATCTCGGCGTTCGAATCGCGCAGTGCGGAGGCGGCATGAAGTCCCGCGCACGCCCCACCCCACCTCACCGTCACCCCAGCGGAAGCTGGGGTCCAGCGACTTTCGCGCCGACCAGCAAGGCACTGGGTCCCAGCTTTCGCTGGGACGACGACGTTCTCACCTCCCCGCACAAGGACACCCACGCATGAAGGCGCATATCGTCACCCTGCCCGGCGACGGCGTGGGCCCCGAGGTCACCGCCGCCGCGGTGGCCGTGCTGAAGGCCGTGGCCGGCCACGGCGGCCACGAGTTTTCCTTCGAGGAACAGCTGATCGGCGGCTGCGCCATCGACGCCACCGGCGAGCCGCTGCCCGCCGCCACGCTGGATGCGTGCCGGCGCGCGGACGCGGTGCTGCTGGGCGCGGTGGGCGGGCCGAAGTGGTCCGATCCGAACGCCAAGGTGCGCCCCGAGCAGGGCCTCTTGGGCCTGCGCGCGGCGCTGGGCGTGTACGCCAACCTGCGCCCGCTCGCCGTGCATCCCGCGCTGGCGAAGCTGTCGCCGCTGAAGGACGAGAAGCTGAAGGACGTGGACGTGCTGTTCGTGCGCGAGCTCACCGGCGGCGCCTACTTCGGCGCCAAGACGCGCACGGCCGACACCGCCACCGACGAGTGCAAGTACACCGAGGCCGAAATCGAGCGCGTGGCGCGCCGCGCCTTCGAGCTGGCGCGCGCGCGCAAGAATCACGTCACCTCGGTGGACAAGGCGAACGTGCTGGAAACCTCGCGGCTGTGGCGCAGCACCGTCACCCGCATCGCCGCCGACTACCCCGACGTGAAACTGGAGCACCAGTTGGTCGACTCGATGGCGATGCTGCTCTTGACCCGCCCGGCCAGCTACGACGTGGTGGTCACCGAGAACCTGTTCGGCGACATCCTTACCGACGAGGCCGCGGCGATCGCGGGCTCGCTGGGCCTGCTGCCGTCGGCCTCGCTGGGCGATGGCAAGGTCGGCCTGTACGAACCCATCCACGGCTCCGCGCCCGACATCGCCGGCCAGGGCGTGGCCAATCCCGTCGGCACCATCCTCTCCGCCGCGCTGCTGCTGCGCCATTCGCTGGGCCTGGCCAAGGAAGCCGCGGCGGTGGAAGCGGCGGTGGAGCGCGTGCTGCGCGACGGCCCGCACAGCCGCGACATCGGCGGCAAGGCGGGCACCGTGCAAGTTTGCGATGCCGTGCTCGCCGCCTTCGCCGGCCGCAGCAGCGCCGCCGACACCTATGCCGACCTGGTGAACTCATGTTGCGGCTGAACCGCCACCTTCATGGCGCAGGCACGCGTGCCCGCGCTCCCCTTGCCCTCCCCTGCGCGCCGTCCGCGGCGCCATCGGCGACGAACGCCCACTCCCCAGCGTGGTTCCGTCGCAGCCCCCTGTCTGGCGCCACGGCGCGCGCAGGGGAGGCAATCCACATCCGTCCCGCCACGCCACGCAACACCCCACCCGCACGCATCCGCATCACCGCCAATCGAGGAGCTATCGCATGAGCAGCAACACCACCAACGACACGCTGGCCAAGGCCCGCATCGCCGTCCTGGGCTACGGCAGCCAGGGCCGCGCCCACGCCCTCAACCTGCGCGACTCCGGCCTCGACGTCGTGGTCGGCCTGCGCAAGGGCGGTCCCTCGTGGGAGAAGGCCAAGGCCGAAGGCTTCGCCGTCGCCGAGCCGGGCGAGGCGGTGCAGGGCGCCGACCTGGTCGCCGTGCTCACCCCCGACATGGTGCAGCCGAAGCTGTACTCCGAATCCATCGCGCCGAACATCAAGCCCGGCGCCGCGCTGCTGTTCGCGCACGGCTTCAACGTGCACTTCAAGCAGATCGAGCCGCGCAAGGACATCGACGTGATCCTGGTGGCGCCGAAGGGCCCCGGCGCGCTGGTGCGCAGCGAGTACGAGCGCGGCCGCGGCGTGCCCTGCATCTGGGCCGTGCATCAGGACGTCAGCGGCCACGCCGAGGCGAAGGCCAAGGCGTATGCCGACGGCATCGGCGGCGGTCGCGCGATGATCATCAAGACCGACTTCAAGGAAGAGACCGAGACGGATCTCTTCGGCGAGCAGGCCGTGCTGTGCGGCGGCGCCAGCTCGCTGGTGCAGGCCGGCTTCGAAACCCTGGTGGAAGCCGGCTACCAGCCGGAGATCGCCTATTACGAGGTGCTGCACGAACTGAAGCTGATCGTCGACCTGTTCTACGAAGGCGGCATCACCAAGATGCTGGAGTTCGTCTCCGAGACCGCGCAGTACGGCGACTACGTCAGCGGCCCGCGCGTGATCGACGCCGGCGTGAAGGCGCGCATGAAGGACGTGCTCACCGACATCCAGGACGGCACCTTCGCGAAGAACTGGATCGCCGAATACCACGCCGGCCTGCCGAACTACAGGAAGTTCAAGCAGGCCGACCTGGAGCACCCGATCGAGCAGGTGGGCGCGAAGCTGCGCGCGCGCATGGCGTGGCTGCAGCCGGGCGCCGCGAAGGCGGCCGCCGAACCGCTGAAGAAGGTCGGCTGAGCCCGACGCCGGGCCGCGCACTGTCGCGCGGCCCGTTTCATCCCGAGCACGAGCAACGAGGTACGCCATGAAACGCTTCCATATCGCCCTGGCCGTCGCCGACCTGGACGCCTCCATCGCCGACTACAGCAAGCGCCTGGGCCAGCCGCCGCAGGCGCTGGTGCTCGGCACCTACGCGATGTGGCGCACCGACCAGCTGAACCTCTCGGTGCGCCACGACCCCGCGCACGCCGGCCAGGTGCTGCAGGTGGGCTTCGAGGACGACGACGCGACCGGCTTTTCCAGCGACACCGACGTCAACGGCATCGAGTGGCAGCGCTTCTCCACGCTGGAGCAGGACCTGCAGATCATCTCCCGCTTCGGCGTGCCGGTGCATCCCGCCGTCGAGCGCGACCTGATCCGCAACTGACGGGCGACCTGAGCATCCCAGCCTTCGCCCGTCATCCCAGCGAAAGCTGGGATCCAGCGCCTTGAGCCGTTTATGCGCAAAGTCACTGGATTCCGGCTTCCGCCGGAATGACGACACGGAAAAACCGAACGCCATCGCCTCACCCACCACCAGGAACCCACCGTGACCATCACGCAGGCAGCCCACGCCGCACCCGCCATCGACCACCATCCGCTCGCCGGCCACGCCATGACCGGCGCCGAGGCGATCGTGCAGGTACTGGCCGACGAAGGCGCCGGCGTGCTGTTCGGCTACTCCGGCGGCGCGATCCTGCCGGTGTACGACGCCGTGTTCCGCTACAACGCCGACCACGCGCTGCCCGACGGCCGCGAGCCGATGCCGCTGATCGTGCCCGCCAACGAGCAGGGCGCGGGCTTCATGGCCGCGGGCTACGCGCGCGCCTCCGGCAAGGTGGGCGTGGCGATCGTCACCTCCGGCCCCGGCGCCACCAACATGGTCACGCCGATCCGCGACTCGATGGCCGACTCGATTCCGCTGGTGGCGATCTGCGGCCAGGTGCCGACCACCGCGCTGGGCAGCGACGCGTTCCAGGAGGCGCCGGTCAGCAACATCATGGGCGCCTGCGCCAAGCACGTGTTCCTCGTCACCGACCCGGCGCAGCTGGAGGCCACGCTGCGCACCGCGTTCGAGATCGCGCGCAGCGGCCGCCCCGGCCCGGTGGTGGTGGACGTGCCGAAGAACGTGCAGAACGCCACGCTGCATTTCGACGGCGCCAGCCGCCTCGCCATCCCCGGCTACCGCGCGCGCCTGCGCGCGGTGGAGAGCGCGCGGCTGGACGACGAGGCCTGCGCCGCGTTCTTCGCCGCGCTGATGCAGGCGCAGCGCCCGCTGATCTACGCCGGCGGCGGCGTGGTCGCGGCGGAGGCCGCGGCGGCGCTGCGCGCGTTCGCCGATGCGTTCGGCCTGCCGGTCGCCACCACCCTGATGGGCCTGGGCGCGTTCGACAGCACCGCGCCGCTGGCGCTGCACATGCTGGGCATGCACGGCACCGCCTACGCGAACTACGCGGTGGAGGACTGCGACTTCGTGTTCGCGCTGGGCGCGCGCTTCGACGACCGCGTGGCCGGCGTGCCCGACAAGTTCGCGCCGCGCGCGAAGTTCATCGCGCAGATCGACATCGACCCCGCCGAGATCGGCAAGGTGAAGGCGGTGGACTGGCAGCACGTGGGCCCGCTCGGCCCCGCGCTGGAACGCCTCACCGCCTGGGGCCGCGCGCGCGGCCTGCAGCCGCGGCTGGCCGACTGGCACGCCCACGTCGCGCAGCTCAAGCGCAGGCACGCGATGGACTGGGACCGCGCCAACCCGCTGATCCAGCCGCAGGCGGTGATCGCCGCGATCAACCGCCACGCGCAGGGCCGCGCGATCGTCTCCACCGGCGTGGGCCAGCACCAGATGTGGGCGGCGCAGTACTTCGACTTCCGCGCGCCGCGGCAATGGCTCACCTCCGGCTCGATGGGCACGATGGGCTTCGGCCTGCCCGCGGCGATCGGCGCGCAGTTCGCGCGGCCCGACGCGCTGGTGCTCGACATCGACGGCGACGGCAGCATCCGCATGAACCTCGGCGAGCTGGAGACCGTCACCACCTACGGCCTGCCGATCAAGGTCGTGCTGCTCAACAACCGCTGCGACGGCATGGTGCGGCAGTGGCAGAAGCTGTTCTTCAAGGGCCGCTTCGCCGCCACCGACAAGACCCTGCACACCAAGGACTTCATCCGCGCCGCCGAGGCCGACGGCTTCGCCTGGGCGAAGCGGCTGGAGCGCAACGAGGAGCTGGAGGCCACCATCGCCGACTTCCTCGCGTTCGAGGGTCCCGCCTTCCTCGAAGTGATGATCGACCCGGACGCCGGCGTGTATCCGATGGTGGGGCCCGGTTCCAGCTACACGCAGATGATCACCGGCGAGTTCATCGCCTCGCGCGATGCCACGCCGGTCGAAACGACCGAGATTCCACCGACCTCGATGTTCTGACGCTTTATCCCTTCCCCCTCCGGGGGAAGGTGGCCCGCAGGGCCGGATGAGGGTACGGCGAAGCTGCAGCGTCTCGCGCTGGCCGAACCCTCACCCGCCTGCCGGCACCCTCTCCCGAAGGGAGAGGGGCTCACTTTCAACAACGCGGACGACCGTGTTGGGAGCACTGCCATGAAACACACCCTGTCCCTCCTGCTGCAGAACGAGTCCGGCGCGCTGGTGCGCGTGGCGGGGCTGTTCGCCGCGCGCCACGTCAACATCGACGCGCTCACCGTGGCGGCCACGCACGATCCGGCGGTGTCGCAGCTCACCCTGGTGCTGCACGGCGACGAAGGCACGCTGGAGCAGATCCTGCGCCAGCTGCGCAAGCTGGTGGACGTGCTGGACGTGAGCAGCCTGTCGCTGGTGGGCGGCCACGACGGCAGCCGGCTCGCCGCCACGCCGGCATGAACGCGCGGCTCGCCCCGCGCGCGGCGGCCGACGAGACGCCGTCCGACCTCGACCTGCTGCGCCGCACGCTGGCCGCGCGGGTCTACGAGGTGGCGCGCGAGACGCCGCTGGAACCGGCCGCGCTGCTCTCCGCGCGCCTCGGCAACCGCGTGCTGCTCAAGCGCGAGGACCTGCAGCCGGTGTTCTCGTTCAAGCTGCGCGGCGCCTACAACAAGATGGCCGCGCTCGACCCCGCCGCGCGCGCGCGCGGCGTGATCGCCGCCTCCGCCGGCAACCACGCGCAGGGCGTGGCGCTGGCGGCGGCGAAGCTGGGCATCCGCGCGCTGATCGTGATGCCGGTGACCGCGCCGCAGGTGAAGGTGGATGCGGTGCGCCGCTTCGGCGGCGACTTCGTGGAGGTGCTGCTGGCCGGCGATTCCTACAGCGACGCCCAGGCCGCCGCCGCGCGCATCGAGGCCGAGCGCGGCCTGGTGTTCGTGCATCCCTTCGACGACCTCGCCGTGATCGCCGGCCAGGCCACCGTGGGCATGGAGCTGCTGCGCCAGTCGTGCACGCCGCCCGACGCGGTGTTCGTGCCGGTGGGCGGCGGCGGCCTGCTCGCCGGCGTGGCCAGCTACATCAAGACGCTGTCGCCGCAGACCAAGGTGATCGGCGTGCAGGCGGACGACTCCGACGCGATGGCGCGCTCGCTGGAAACCGGCACGCGCGTGAACCTGCCCGAAGTGGGCCTGTTCGCCGACGGCACCGCGGTGAAGCAGGTGGGCGCGCTCACCTTCGCGCTGTGCCGCCGCCATGTGGACGCGATGCTGCGCGTGGACGGCGACGCGCTGTGCGCCGCGATCCGCGACGTGTACCAGGAAACCCGCAGCGTGCCCGAGCCCTCCGGCGCGCTGGCGCTGGCCGGGCTGAAGCAGTACGCCGCCGCGCACGGACTGCACGGCGCCACGCTCGCCGCGATCGTCTCCGGCGCGAACATGAACTTCGAGCGGCTGCGCTTCGTGGCCGAGCGCGCCGAGGCCGGCGAGCAGCGCGAGGCGCTGTTCGCGGTGACCATCCCGGAGGAGCGCGGCAGCTTCCGCCGCTTCTGCGCCGCGCTGGGCCGGCACAGCATCACCGAGTTCAACTACCGCATCGGCGACGCGCGCCAGGCGCACATCTTCGTCGGCGTGCAGACCGCCAGCCGCGACGAGCGCGCGGCGCTGGCCGCCGCGTTCCGCGCGCAGGGTTTCGCCGTGCTCGACCTGGCCGACGACGAGCTGGCCAAGCTGCACCTGCGCCACATGGTGGGCGGCCGCTCGCCGCTGGCGCAGCACGAGCGGCTGTACCGCTTCGATTTCCCCGAGCGCCCCGGCGCGCTGCCCGACTTCCTCGCCCGCCTGCACCCGGACTGGAACATCAGCCTGTTCCACTACCGCAACCACGGCGCCGACCACGGCCGCATCCTGGTCGGCATCCAGGTGCCGGCCGACGAACAGGCCGAGCTGCGCCGCTTCCTCGAAACACTCGGCTACCCGCACTGCGACGAGAGCGACAACGCCGCCTACCGCCTGCTGCTGCGCAGCTGACACCACGCATCCACAGCCATCCCCGGAGTACGAGACACATGCCCGCCTACCGTTCCCGCACCAGCACCCACGGCCGCAACATGGCCGGTGCCCGCAGCCTGTGGCGCGCCACCGGCATGAAGGACGGCGACTTCGGCAAGCCGATCATCGCGGTGGCGAACAGCTTCACCCAGTTCGTGCCGGGCCACGTGCACCTGCGCGACCTCGGCAAGCTGGTGGCGCAGGAGATCGAGGCCGCCGGCGGCGTGGCGAAGGAGTTCAACACCATCGCGGTGGACGACGGCATCGCCATGGGCCACGGCGGCATGCTGTATTCGCTGCCCTCGCGCGAGCTGATCGCCGACAGCGTGGAATACATGGTCAACGCGCACTGCGCCGACGCGCTGGTGTGCATCTCCAACTGCGACAAGATCACTCCCGGCATGCTGATGGCCGCGATGCGGCTGAACATCCCCACGGTGTTCGTCTCCGGCGGGCCGATGGAATCGGGCAAGGCGCTGGTGAAGGGCGCGAAAGTGGCGCTGGACCTGATCGACGCGATGGTGGCCGCCGCCGACGACAGCTACAGCGACGCCGAGGTGGCCACGCTGGAGCGCTCGGCCTGCCCCACCTGCGGCTCCTGCTCGGGCATGTTCACCGCCAACTCGATGAACTGCCTCACCGAGGCGCTGGGCCTGGCCCTGCCCGGCAACGGCACGGTGCTGGCCACGCATGCCGACCGTGAGCAGCTGTTCCGCCGCGCCGGCCGCGTGGTGGTGGAGCTCGCCCGCCGCTGGTACGAGCACGACGACGCCAGCGCGCTGCCGCGCGGCATCGCCGACCGCGCCGCGTTCGAGAACGCGATGAGCCTGGACATCACCATGGGCGGCTCCACCAACACCGTGCTGCACCTGCTGGCGGCGGCGCGCGAAGGCGGCGTGGACTTCGGCATGGCCGACATCGACCGCCTCTCGCGCCGCGTGCCCTGCCTGTGCAAGGTGGCGCCGGCGAAGAACGACGTGCACATGGAAGACGTGCACCGCGCCGGCGGCATCATGGCGATCCTCGGCGAGCTGGACCGCGCCGGCCTGCTCGACACCACGCGCCCCACCGTGCACGCGCCCACGCTGGGCGAGGCGCTGAGCCGCTGGGACATCCTGCGCAGCAACGACGAGGCGGTGCATACCTTCTACCGCGCCGCCCCCGGCAACGTGCCCACGCAGGTCGCCTTCAGCCAGTCCGCGCGCTGGAAATCGCTGGACACCGACCGCGAGCGCGGCGCGATCCGTTCCGCCGCCCACCCCTTCAGCGAGGACGGCGGCCTCGCCGTGCTGTTCGGCAACCTCGCGCCGGAAGGCTGCATCGTGAAGACCGCCGGCGTGGACGATTCCATCCTCGTCTTCCATGGCAACGCCAGGGTCTACGAAAGCCAGGAAGCCGCGGTGAGCGGCATCCTCGGCAACAAGGTGAAGGCCGGCGACGTGGTGGTGATCCGCTACGAAGGCCCGCGCGGCGGCCCCGGCATGCAGGAGATGCTCTACCCCACCAGCTATCTCAAGTCGAAAGGCCTGGGCAAGGCCTGCGCGCTGATCACCGACGGCCGCTTCTCCGGCGGCACCTCGGGCCTGTCCATCGGCCACGTCTCGCCGGAGGCGGCCGAAGGCGGCCTGATCGCGCTGGTCGAAGACGGCGACCCGATCGCGATCGACATCCCGAACCGCAGCATCCGCCTCGACCTGCCCGAGGAAACCCTCGCCGCCCGCCGCGCCGCGATGCTGGCACGCGGCCGCGACGCGTGGAAACCGCGGAACCGCAACCGCCAGGTCTCGCTCGCGCTGCAGGCCTATGCGGCGCTGGCCTCGAATGCGGCGAACGGAGCGGTGCGGGATCTGGGTAGGTTGGGTGCTGAATGTGCAGGCGGCGCAACAACCTGAGGCTCTTTTGCCGTCATCCCAGCGAGGCGCTTCACAACAGCCGAAAGCTGGTCAAGCTCACTGCTGTCCGGAATATTCGATGTTCCAGTTCGCAGACTCCAAGCGCCGCAGGCTCTCGCCTTGAACAGCGAAGCCGAGCGACATGAATTCGCGCGGGCGCTGATTGGTGAATCCCTCTCCCTCCGGGAGAGGGTGCCGGCAGGCGGGTGAGGGTTCGGGTAAAGCGAAATGCTGCGGCAAGTCCGAACCCTCACCCCCGGCCCCTCTCCCGGAGGGAGAGGGGAGAAGATTACCTGCGAGATATTCCGGACAGTAGTGAGCTTGACCAGCCTTCGGCTGTTGTGAAGCACCTCGCTGGAATGACGAGCCATCAAACCCGCACCCCGAACCGCCCCAGCACCCACACCAGCGCGAAATACACGCCAACCGTGGCGAGGCAGGCAAGGCCCAGCGCCGGCCAGAACGCCACGCCGTGCTTGAGCAGCGCCGGCAGGATCAGGAACAGCGGCAGCGAAGCGAGCACCAGCCAGAAGATGCCGTGCGACAGCGCGGCGATCGCCGCCACGTTGCCGGTGTCGCGATACATCCAGACGAACGCCAGCAGCGAAGTCAGCGGCAGCGACGCGAGCAGCGCGCCCCACAGCGAGCTGCGCTTGCCCAGCTCGGCGACGGCCACCACGACGATGGCCGAGAGCAGCACCTTCAATGCGTAGGCCAGCATGGCCGCGGCTTCCGTCGTTGCGATGGAAGCGCATCGTAAAGCGGCGCCGGCGTGAATGCTTCGGCGCCGCTCAAGCGGACAGCTCCTGCCCGAACATGATCCGGTGCCCATCCACCGTGCGTACGCCGAACTCGCGCATGCCCCAGGGCTTGTCCGCCAGCGGCTGGATGATCTCGGCGCCCGTCGCCCGGTACTCGGCGTACAGCGCCGCGGCATCCGAAACCGTGACGTAGCCGTACCACGAATGATCGCCAAGCTCGGCCGGCGGCATGGCGTCCGTGCACTCGCCCAGCATCACGCGGAAGCTGCCCCGCACCAGGAAGCTCCAGCCCGGCGCCGTGAACTCGATGTTCAGAGCCTGTTTACGATCCCCGCATAGTCCATGTGGGGATCGTAAACAGGCTCTGAGCCCGAGCACCGACGTGTAGTAGTCCGTGGACCGGGCCAAGTCCGGTACGGCGAGCACGAATCGCACCTTGGTGAAATCGGACATATGCACTCCCGTTGCATGAGGTGAGCTTCAACCAGGGCCGGATGACCCACGGATCACTTGCCTCGCCTTGCCGACGCTGCCGGCTTCCCGGGTTTCGGCGCCGGCATCAGCGCCGCCGTCTCGACCAGCAGGCGGCGGATCGCGTCCGAGTCGTCGAGCAGCTCGTCGGCCACCGGATAATCCTTCGCGCCGGGATACGGCGGGCGCTGCGGCAGCTTCGGCGCCAGCGTCGCCGCCGCGGCGGAGGGCTTCACGAACAAGCTGTTGTCGCAGGCGAAGGCGACCACCTTGCCGTCCACGTACAGCGCGTACTCGCCGAACATCTTCCTGCGGGTGAGCCGATCGCCCAGCGCGGCCTGCTCGCTCACGTAGTCGATGAAATCGCGGTCGGTAGCCATGTGCGTGATGGTCTCAAGCCCGAGTCAGGTCGCGTCGCGGGATGGCATCAGTTTGATACGGACTGTCCCGGCGCTTCATCTTGCCATTCCCGGCACTGCATCACGCTGCCCCGCACACCCTCGCACGCTAAACTGCGCCGATGGCTCCCCCACCGCGCAAGCGCCAGCGACGCAAACCCGCCCCCTCGGCTTCGCCGCGCCTCACCAAGGCGCCGCCCGTGGTCACCGTGCGCCCGGCCGACAGCTCGGCGCGCGCCAGCAGCGTGCTGGACTGGCTGCTGGGCCGTTTGCCGCCGCGCTATCGCGAGAAGGCGCGCGACTACCTCGTGCTCACCCGCATGGACCGGCCGATCGGCGCGCTGCTGCTGCTGTGGCCGACGTGGTGGGCGCTGTGGCTGGCGGCGGGCGACTGGCCGCCGCTGAAGCCGCTGGCGATCTTCACGCTCGGCGTGTTCGCGATGCGCGCGGCCGGCTGCGCGATCAACGACTACGCCGACCGCAAGCTCGATCCGCTGGTGGAGCGCACCGCCGGCCGCCCGATCGCCGCGGGCCGGGTGACGCCGCGCGAGGCGCTGCTCGTGTTCGGCGCGTTGCTGGCGTTCGCGTTCGTGCTGGTGCTGTTCACCAACAGGCTCACCATCGAACTCTCCTTCGCGGGCGCCGCGCTGGCGGCGATCTATCCGTTCACCAAGCGCTGGACCTACCTGCCGCAGGTGGTGCTGGGCGCGGCGTTCGGCTGGTCGATTCCGATGGCGTTCGCGGCGGTGGCGGGCCACGTGCCGCCGCTGGGCTGGCTGCTGTTCATCGCGAACATCCTGTGGTCGGTGGTGTACGACACCGAGTATGCGATGGTGGACCGCGAGGACGACCGCAAGGCCGGCGCGAAATCCACCGCGATCCTGTTCGGCGATGCCGACCTGCCGATCCTCGGCGTGCTGATGGCCACGCTGCTGCTGGCAATGCTGTTCGTGGGCCAGCGCGCGCAGCTGGGCTGGCCGTACTGGCTGAGCCTGGTCGCCGCGATCGGGCTGTTCGCATACCAGCTGTGGCTGATCCGCACGCGCGAACGCGGCCCCTGCCTCGCCGCCTTCCGCCACAACAACTGGTGGGGGCTGGCGGTGTGGGTCGGCATCGTGCTGGCGTTGGCGGTGCGGTAGGCGCCTTGTCGGGCTGAAGCCCGACCCACCACTCCGCTCGTAGGTCGGGATTTATCCCGACACCCCCGCCCCATCCGTCGGGATAAATCCCGACCTACCTGCCCGACGGCGTGGGCGCACGCGCCAGCGCCCACACGTCCACCCGTGCCACGCCGGCGCGCTTCAGCACGCGGGCGCATTCGGCCAGGGTGGCGCCGGTGGTCATCACGTCGTCGAGGATCGCCACGTGCGCGGGCAGCGCCGTGCCGGTGCGCAGGGCGAAGGCGCCGCGCACGTTGCGGCGGCGGGCGAGCGCATCCAGTTCGGTCTGCGCGCCGGTGGCGCGGCTGCGTTGCAGCAGGTCGTGGCGCAGCGGCACGCCCAACTCGCGCGCCAGCGGCTTCGCCAGTTCCAGCGCCTGGTTGTAGCCGCGCTGGCGCAGGCGCGCGCGGTGCAGCGGCACCGGCAGCAGCAGTTCCGGCTTCGGCACGGGCATGGGTTCGCGCTGCCACAGCGTGGCCAGCGCGCGGCCGGCGGCGAGGTCGCGGCCGAACTTGAAGCGCGACTCCAGCCGGTCCAGCGGCCAGCCGTAGCGGAACGGCGCCCATGCCGCGTCCCACGGCGGCGCGCGGCGCAGGCAGGCGCCGCACAGCGCGGCGGGCACGGCCAGGGGCAGCGCGCAGCGGGCGCAGCAGCTGCGGTTGCGCGGCAACTCGGCGGCGCAGTCCGCGCACAGATCCGCGCCGCGTTCGCCCGGCGCGCCGCACAGCAGGCAGCGCCACGGCAGCAGCCAGCGTTGCCATGCGCGCCAGGTTCGTTGCAGGCTGGCCTTGTCCATCTTGTCCTCCATGCCCGTCTGCCCGATGGTAGCGACGTCATGCCGCAGCCGTGCAGGAACTTGCGCCGCACGCCCTGACCCAGGTCACGCGCGCACCACATCGGCTGCCCAAGACTCCTGCCCGTTCGCATCCACCCGACGCCCCAAGGAAACCGCATGTCCGATCCCGGCCGCTCCCAACCCTTGTCCGAAGCCTGGCCCGCGCTGGCCGGCACCGCGCTGCGCGTGGCGTTCGGCATCATCTGGATCGTCAGCGCCGCGCTGACCTTCTCACCCGATTTCGCCAGCCACTACGTGGGCTACCTGCACAACGCGGCCACCGGCCAGCCGGCGTGGTCGGCGTGGTGGTTCCAGTTCTGGATCGGCGTGGTGACGCCGCACGCGGGCCTGTTCGTGTGGGCCACGCGCATCGCCGAGACGCTGCTGGCGCTGGCGCTGCTGCTGGGCTTCGCGCGCAAGCTCACCTACATCGTGGGCATCCTGTTCAGCCTGTTGATCTGGAGCACGGCCGAGGGTTTCGGCGGCCCGTATTCGGTGGGCGCGAACAACATCGGCGCGGCGCTCAGTTACGTGCTGATCTTCGCCGCGCTGATCGTGATCAACCTGCGCGCCGGCCCCAGCCCGTACAGCCTCGACTACCTGATCGAGTCGAAGTGGCCGGCCTGGCGCCGCGTGGCCGAGTGGAACGACCAGATCGCCCCCGAGCAGGTGAAGCCGCTGTCCTGGCGCGTGCAGGGGCCGGCGCTGGCCGGCGTGCTGATCCTGGTGGCGCTGCTCCTGGCCGGGCTGCACAGCGCGCTGAACGTGAAGTCGGCGAGCCCCGAATCCGCCGCCGCCGCGGTGTCGCCGCTGGCGCTGGCCTCCACCAAGCCGATCGACAAGGCCCGCGACGCACGCCTGCCGCCGCTCACCGAAGGCGACACGGTGCCGGTGGACATCGCCGTCACCGACGAAACGGTGGAGATCGCCAGCGGCGTGCAGTACCAGGCCTGGACCTTCGGCAAGACCGTGCCCGGCCCGGTGATCCACGTGCGCCAGGGCCAGACGGTGGACGTGACCGTGACCAACCACGGCGCCATGCAGCACTCGATCGACTTCCACAGCGCGATCACCCCGCCCAGCCTCGACTACGTGGAGATCATGCCGGGCGAGGCGATCCACTTCAGCTTCGTGGCCAAGGTGCCCGGCGCGTTCCTCTACCACTGCGGCACGCCGCCGGTGCTGCTGCATCTGGCCAACGGCATGTACGGCGCGATCATCGTCGACCCGGCCACGCCGCTGCCGCCGGCACAGGAGAGCTACGTGCTGGTGCAGGGCGAGTGGTACACCTCGCAGGTGTCCGGCAAGCTGATGGCGGCCAACATGGACAAGATCATGTCGGAGCGCCCGGACGAGGTGGTGTTCAACGGCGCTGCGTTCCAGTACCGCGACCACCCGCTCACCGCCAAGCCCGGCGACCGGGTGCGCCTGTACGTGGTCAACGCCGGCCCCAGCCTGTGGAGCGCGTTCCACGTGATCGGCGCGATCTTCGACAAGGTCTACCCCGGCGGCAACCCGGCGCAGGCGATCGACGGCGTCTCCACCTACAGCGTGGGCCCGGGCGAAGGCATGGTGTTCGACCTCAAGCTCGACCAGCCCGGCAAGTACCCGTTCGTGGACCACTCCATGGCGCACATGCAGATCGGCGCGATGGGCGTGCTGCAGATCGAGCAGCCGGCCGGCACCACGCCGGCCAAGCCCGACATCCGCAAGCTGGCGGCCGCCGCGGCGCCGACCCCGCCGCCGGCCGCGGCCACCGGCCCGTACAGCTTCAACGCCGAACGCGGCGCGCAGCTCTACGCCACCAACTGCGCCGCCTGCCACCAGCCCACCGGCCTGGGCCTGCCCGGCGCATTCCCGCCGCTCAAGGGCAACCCGGCGGTGCTGGACGCCGACCCCGCCAAGCACATCGCCACCATCCTGCACGGCCTGCAGGGCCTGGCCATCGACGGCGTCAGCTACCCCAGCGCGATGCCGCCGTTCGCCGCGACCTTGAACGACGCCGACATCGCCGACATCGCGAACCACGAGCGCACCTCGTGGGGCAACCAGGCCAAAACCATCACCGCCGACCAGGTGAAGGCCGCGCGCGGCAAGTGATGCAAAGCCAGTGAACGGGCGAGAGAGCGGCCCGCGGGTCGCCCTCTTGCTTTCGGCTCGTCGTCAACTGTCATCGCGCCATCGTTGGTTGACGAAGAACGGCTCGCCGCCCACACTTCGCGGCCTCAGCCAGGAGCCGCCCATGCCACTAGCCACCCGCCACGACTGGACGCGCGAGGAAGTCGCCGCGCTGTTCGCGCTGCCGTTCAACGAGCTGCTGCACCGCGCGCACTGCGTGCACCGCGAGCACCACGACCCGAACGCGGTGCAGGTGTCCACCCTGCTCTCGATCAAGACCGGCGGCTGCCCCGAGGACTGCGCCTATTGCCCGCAGGCGGCGCGCTACGACACCGGCGTGGCGGCGCAGAAGCTGATGGAAGTCGACGACGTGCTGGCGCGCGCCAGGGCCGCCAAGGCCGCCGGCGCCAGCCGCTTCTGCATGGGCGCGGCGTGGCGCGGGCCGAAGGACCGCGACATCCCGAAGGTCGCCGAGATCGTGCGTGCGGTGAAGGACCTCGGCCTGGAAACCTGCGCCACCCTGGGCCTGCTCGGCGACGGCCACGCGCAGCAGCTCAAGGACGCCGGCCTCGACTACTACAACCACAACATCGACACCGCGCCGGAGTTCTACGGCGAGATCATCCACACCCGCGAATACCAGGACCGCCTGCAGACGCTGGAGCAGGTGCGCGACGCCGGCCTCAAGACCTGCTGCGGCGGCATCGTCGGCATGGGCGAAACGCGCGAGCAGCGCGCCGGCCTGCTGCAGGCGCTGGCCAACCTGCCCGCGCACCCGCACTCGGTGCCGATCAACCAGCTGGTGCCGGTGCCCGGCACGCCGCTGGCGAACCAGGAAAAGCTCGATCCGTTCGAGTTCGTGCGCACCATCGCGGTGGCGCGCATCCTGATGCCGCTGTCCATCGTGCGCCTCTCCGCCGGCCGCCAGCAGATGGACGACGCGGTGCAGGCGCTGTGCTTCCACGCCGGCGCCGGCTCGATCTTCTACGGCGAGAAACTGCTCACCACCGGCAACCCCGACACCGAACACGACCGCGCCCTGTTCCGCCGCCTCGACCTGCATGCGATGGAAGTGATGGAGGAAGCGGGCACGGTGCATGCGGACATTCTGGATGCCGCGCCCGCGGGTTGCGGACATGGGTGCGGGTGCAGTGCCGCGGCCTGAGCTTTTCCATCCCCTCTCCCCCAAGCATCGCTTGGGGGAGAGGGCCAGGGAGAGGGGGCGCTCTTCGCCCCTGCTTCCACGATGACCGACATGCCAAAGCCCCCCTCACCCCAACCCTCTCCCCCAACATCGTTGGGGGAGAGGGGGCCAGAGCTCCCTCTCCCCCAAGCTCCGCTTGGGGGAGAGGGTCGGGGTGAGGGGGCCGCCCCTGCCTCGCGCCCCGACCTGCTCGACCGTCTGGCCATCCAGACGTCCGAACGCGAACGGCACAACCTGCGCCGCCGCCTGCGCACGATCGAGCACGCCGACGGCCCGTGGCTGGAAACCGGCGGCCGCCGCCTGCTCGGCTTCTGCAGCAACGACTACCTCGGCCTTTCGCAACACCCGCAGCTGATCGCCGCACTGCAACGCGCCGCCGACGATGAAGGCGTGGGCAGCACCTCGGCGCACCTGATCTGCGGCCACCGCCGCGAACACGCGCAGCTCGAAGAAGCGCTGGCCGCATGGACCGGCCGCGAGCGCGCGCTGCTGTTCTCCACCGGCTACATGGCGAACCTCGGCACGCTGCAGGCGCTGCTCGCGCGCGGCGAGCTGTGCGTGCAGGACAAGCTCAACCACGCCTGCCTGATCGACGGCGCACGACTCGCCGGCGCGGAGCTGAAGCGCTACCCGCACGCCGACGTGGCCGCCGCCGCGCGCCAGCTGCAAAGCCGTCCCGGCGCGCCCGCCCTGCTCGCCACCGACGGCGTGTTCAGCATGGACGGCGACGTGGCGCCGCTGGCCGCACTCGCCGCGCTGTGCGCGCGCGAACGCGCCACGCTGATGGTGGACGACGCGCACGGCCTCGGCGTGCTGGGCGCGGACGGCGCGGGCAGCGTGCACGCCGCCGGCTTGTCGCAGCACGACGCGCCGGTGCTGATGGCCACGCTGGGCAAGGCGCTGGGTTGCAGCGGCGCCTTCGTCGCGGGTTCCGCCGCGCTGATCGACGGACTCGCCCAATTCGCGCGCAGCTACGTCTACACCACCGCGATGCCGCCCGCGCTGGCCGCCGCCGCGCTGGCCGCGGTGACGCTGGCGCAGGGCGAAGGCTGGCGGCGCGAGAAGCTGCACGCGCTGATCGCGCGCTTCCGCCACGGCGCCACGCAACTCGGCCTGCCGTTGATGACGTCGGCGAGCGCAATCCAGCCGCTGCTGCTGGGCGATGCGCAGGCCGCACTGGATGCGGCGCAGGCGCTGGAGCGGCGCGGCCTGCTGGTCACCGCGATCCGCCCGCCCACGGTGCCGCAGGGCCAGGCGCGGCTGCGCATCACGCTCTCCGCCGCGCACGAGGAGCAGCACGTGGACCGCCTGCTCGATGCGCTGGCTGACCTGGCTCAGGAGGGATGGAACACCCGCCACGTATAATGGCGTGCTGTTTCGCCGCGTTTTCCCGATGAACATCGTCAACCTCGCCGCCTACCGCTTCGTCGCGCTGGACGACCTGCCCGCGCTGCGCGAGCGCGTGCGCGAACGCGCGGAGGCCTTGCAGCTCAAGGGCACCGTGCTGCTCGCGCCCGAGGGCATCAACCTGTTCCTCGCCGGCCCGCGCGAGGCGGTGGACGCGTTCATGGCGTGGCTGCGCGCGGACGCGCGCTTCGCCGGGCTGGAGGCGAAGGAGTCGCTCTCCGACACGGTGCCGTTCGGCCGCCTGCGCGTGCGGCTGAAGAAGGAGATCATCACCATGCACCAGCCGGCGATCCGCCCCGAGGGTGGCCGCGCGCCGGCGGTGGATGCAGGCACGCTGAAGCGCTGGCTGGACCAGGGCCACGACGACGACGGCCGCGAAGTGCTGCTGCTCGACACCCGCAACGACTACGAGATCGCGCTGGGCAAGTTCGCGCAGGCGCTGGACTACCGCCTCGCCAGCTTCACCGGCTTCCCCGCCGCCGTCGCTGCGGATCGTGCGCGCTACGCCGGCAAGACCGTGGTGTCCTACTGCACCGGCGGCATCCGCTGCGAAAAGGCCGCGCTGCACATGCAGGCGCTGGGCATCGAACGCGTGCGCCAGTTGGAGGGCGGGATACTCAAGTACCTCGAACTCACCGACGGCGCGCACTGGCAGGGCGACTGCTTCGTGTTCGACGGGCGCGGAGCGGTAAACGCCGATCTGCGGCCCACGGCCACCTCCCCTCTCCCGCTTGCGGGAGAGGGGCCGGGGGAGAGGGAGCGCTCTTGCGAGAGTACAGCGCCAGAGCCTGCTCTTAACAACGCACACGCAAGCACCCACCCCTCTCCCACCCCTGCGGGGCACCCTCTCCCCAGCGGGGAGAGGGGAAAAAGCTTATGAGCCTCTACCTCGAAAAACTCGGCCGCGGCTCCATCCCGCTGGTACTGCTTCACGGCTGGGCCATGCACGGCGGCATCCTGGCGCCGCTGGTCGACGCGCTGGCCGAGTGCTGCACGCTGTACGTGGTCGACCTGCCCGGCCACGGCCGCTCGCGCGACTGCGGCCTGCCGCTGGAACCCTCCGCCTGCGCGGCGGCGATCGCGCAGGCCACGCCGCCGGCGCTGTGGCTGGGCTGGTCGCTGGGCGGGTTGATCGCGCTCACTGCGGCGCTGGAACAACCGCAGCAGGTACGCGGACTGGCGATGCTGTGCGCCACGCCGAAGTTCGTGCGCGGCGACAGCTGGCCCTGGGGCAGCGATGCGGCGCTGGTGCACCAGCTCGCGCTGGACCTGGAAACCGACTACCGCGCCACCATCGACCGCTTCCTCGCGCTGGAGGCGATGGGCAGCGCCGACCCGCGCGCCGAGCTGCGCCACCTGCGCGAGCTCGCCTTCGCGCACGGCGAACCCGACCTGCGCGTGCTGCAGGAAGGCATCCGCATCCTGGAGACGCGCGACCTGCGCGCGCAGCTGTCCACGCTGCAGCAGCCGAATGCCTGGATCGCCGGCCGCCGCGACCGGCTGGTGCCGCCGCAGGCGATGGAGTGGTCGGCCGCACAGGCGCACGGCCGCTACACGCAGATCGAGCGCGCCGGCCACGCGCCGTTCTTCGCCCACGCCGGCGAAGTGGCGCAGGCGCTGCAACCCTTGCTGGACAGCTTTTGATGAGTGCGGCTTCAATGAGCGATTTCCACCTCGACCGCGCCCAGGTGCGCCGCAACTTCAGCCGCGCCGCGCGCAGCTACGAGCAGCACGACGCCCTGCAGCGCGTCGTGCAAGGCCAGCTGCTCGACCGGCTGACCTTCTACGACGAATCGCCGGACCGCAAGGGCCTGCTCCCCGAACGCGTGCTCGACGTGGGCGCGGGCACCGGCCTCGGCACTGCGCAGCTCAAGACGCGCTACCCCAAGGCCGAAGTGATCGCGGTGGATCTCGCGCTGCCGATGCTGCAGGCGGCGAAGCGCCACAGCGGCTGGTTGAAGCCCTTCCGCCGCGTCTGCGCCGAAGCCACCGCCCTGCCCTTCCCCGACCACAGCGTGGACCTGCTGCACTCCAACCTGTGCTTCCAGTGGGTCGACGACCTCGCCGCGCTGTTCGGCGAATGCTGCCGCGTGCTGAAACCCGGCGGCCTGCTCGCGTTCTCCAGCTTCGGCCCCGACACGCTGAAGGAACTGCGCGCGGCCTGGGCCGCGGTGGACGGCCACTCCCACGTCAGCCGCTTCCTCGACATGCACGACGTCGGCGACGCGATGCTCAACGCCGGCCTGCGCGACCCGGTGCTCGACGTGGAACGCTACACGCTCACCTACAGCGAACCGCGCAAGCTGCTGGAAGAACTGCGCGGCCTGGGCGCCACCCATGCCGACGCCGCACGCGAACGCCACCTCACCGGCAAGAGCCACTACCGCGCGATGCTTGCCGCCTACGAGGCGATGCGCGTGGATGGCCGCATTCCCGCCACGTGGGAGGTGGTGACCGCACACGCGTGGGGGCCGCCGCCCGGGCAGTCGCGGCGGCTTCCCGGTGGCGGCGAGGTGGCCAGCTTCTCGATCAGCAGTCTTCGCGGGTCGCGGCGGCGCTGAGGCGCGCTCTTCTCCCTCCCCCCTGCGGGGCACGCGGGGAGCGGCCATGGATGGCCGCGGCTTTGAGGAGCGAGGAGAGGGTCGGGGTGAGGGGTGGGTGCTCGCGAGAACCTTTCACTTCCGCAATTGGGCTCGCCTGCGGCGGGCTTTCGTGCGCCTGCCGCAAGAAACAAAGCGGTTTCGAGCCGCTGCCGCGGCCCGAGTGACTTTCTCTTTGCTTGTCCAAAGAGAAAGTCACCAAAGAGAAACGACACCCCGATGGCGCGCCCTCCAGGCATCCTGCCTTCCGGGTGCGCGGGCGGGTTCCGGGGTTTTTCGACGGCACCTCCGTGTGCCGGCGAAAAACTGGCTCGCATCCGTGCGGGCCATCCTGCGGACTTTCCTCCACCCACCCGCCGCGCCATAGGGGCCCCGGGTAGAGCAGCGCGCTCCCAGCGCGCAGAAGCAACAGCAAGATCAACAGCACCCCACCCCAGCCCTCCCCTGCATGCAGGGGAGGGAGCAAAAGCCCGCAAGCTTGCGACGCTCTTGCTTCTGGCGCGCACGATGCGCGCCTGCCTTTCTGGGGCCCCTCGGTGGCGGTGAGCCGTGGACGATCAGGCCGCGCAGCGGGCATCGCCAAGGATGGCGATGCCTTTTCGACCGGGCAGGAAGCCCGGCCGAAAAGCCCGGTCACGGCTCACGCACTTGCCGGGCAGGACGCCCGGCAAGCGCCGCCGCGGGGTGCCCTTTCTCTTTGGCTACTTTCTCTTTGGGCACGCAAAGAGAAAGTAGCTCGGGCCGCGGCAGCGGCTCGAAACCGCTCTGTCGCTTGCGGCAGGCGCTCGAAACCGCTTTGAAACTTGCGATAACGCAAAAGCCAAAGCCCCCCTCACCCCAACCCTCTCCCCCAACGATGTTGGGGGAGAGGGGGAATGGCGCGATAGCAACCCGAAGCGAAGTACACGCACCAGCGCGCGCCAACGCGCCTCACCCCACGCGCGCGTAAAAACTCCCATGCGCCGGCAGCCGCAACGTCGCACCATCCAGCGCACCAGTCACCAGACCGTGGCCATCGAGCGGCAGCAGAGTACCCGCCACCGGCAACACACACTCCACCGCCCCAGCGGAGAGATTGAACGCCACCAGTACGCGCTCCTCGCCCAGCTCGCGCACGAAAGCCAGCACCGGCTCGGCGGTGTCGAGGAAGCGGATGCTGCCCAGCCGCAGCGCAGGTTGCGCGCGGCGCCAGTGCATGAAGCGGCGGTAGCCGTTGAGCGCGGAAGCCGGATCGAGCTGCTGCCGCGCCACGTCCAGCACGCGGTGTTCGGGTGGCACCGGCAGCCACGGCGTGGCGCTGCTGAAGCCGGCGTGGTCGCCTTCGCTCCACGGCATCGGCGTGCGGCAGCCGTCGCGGCCCTTGAACTCGGGCCAGAACGCGATGCCGTAGGGATCGCGCAGCGCCTCGTAGGGCAGCTCGGCCTCGGTGAGGCCAAGTTCCTCGCCCTGGTACACGCACACCGAGCCGCGCAGCGAGCACACCAGCGCGGTGAGCTGGTTCGCCATCGCGGCGGAGCCGTGGCCGTTGCCCCAGCGGCTGAGCACGCGCTCCACGTCGTGGTTGGAGATCGCCCAGCACGGCCAGCCTTCGCTCATCTTCGCTTCCTGCGCGCGCACGGTGTCGCGGATGTAGGCGGCGCTGAAGTCGTCGGTGAGCAGTTCGAAGCTGTAGCCCATGTGCAGGCGGCGGCCGCTGGTGTACTCGGCCATCGTCGCCAGCGAATCCTCCGAGGAGATCTCGCCCAGCGTGGCGCTGCCGGGGTAGCGGTCCATCAGCGCGCGCAGGTCTTCGAGGAAGGCGAGGTTCTCCGGCTGCGTGTTGTTGTACCAGTGGTACTGGAACGCGTAGGGATTGTCGGCGCTGAAGCCGCGGCCGGTGCGTTCGGCCTTGGGCTTGGGCGGGTTGTCGCGCAGCGCGGCGTCGTGGAAGCAGAAGTTGATCGAGTCGAGGCGGAAGCCGTCCACGCCGCGCTCCAGCCAGAAGCGCAGGTTGTCCAGCACCGCCGCGCGCACTTCCGGATGGTGGAAGTTGAGGTCGGGCTGCGCGGCGAGGAAGTTGTGCAGGTAGTACTGGCCGCGCCGCGGCTCCCACTGCCACGCGCTGCCGCCGAAGATCGACAGCCAGTTGTTCGGCGGCGTGCCGTCTTCCTTCGCGTCGGCCCACACGTACCAGTCGGCCTTGGCGTTGTCGCGGCTCTGCCGGCTCTCGCGGAACCAGGCGTGCTCGTCCGAGGTGTGGCTGAGCACCTGGTCGATCATCACCTTGAGCCCGCGTGCATGCGCCTCGCGCAGCAGCCGGTCGAAATCGTCGAGCGTGCCGAACAGCGGGTCGACGTCGCAGGGATCGGCGATGTCGTAGCCGAAGTCCGCCATCGGCGAGCGGAAGAACGGCGCGATCCAGATCGCGTCCACACCCAGGCCGGCCACGTAGTCGAGCCGCTCGATGATGCCCGGCAGGTCGCCCACGCCGTCGCCGTCGGTGTCGAGGAAGCTGCGCGGGTAGATCTGGTAGATGACGGCGCCGCGCCACCACGGTGTGTCGGTCATTGCTGGGCCCCATGGCGTGAGGCAGCCAGTCATGCGGGCCGCCTGTCGTCGAAACGGCGCCCAGCTTAGTGGCAGGGCATGCCCACCCTGCACAGTGCTGCATACGTATTCATGGATGCTGCATGCGCGTTGAAAGATTGATTCAAATAGCCGTATGGACGTCTATTTGCAGGATATATTTGGATCGTGAAGATGAAGTTGCGGCGCGGCTTTGTGCGGGATCAGGCGCACTGCCGCAAGACGCATCGCCACGTAATGCGGCATTGCAACAAACACAAGCGTGCCGCGCCATGAATACGTATGCACGGATCGTTCGCGCCGTAGACGCGGGCCTAACATGCAATCACGCGACGGACGCATGGAAGCAAGCCTGCTGCCGACGATGGCCATCGATGGAATCGCCGTGCGGCGCACGCCGCGATTACGACAGACACCGACCATATTCGTGGGGAGACGAGACATGTTGATGAAACACAAGCTGCTGGCCATGGCGATCGCATCGGCCTGCCTCGGCACCTGCGCCGTGGCCAGCGCTGCCACCGCGCCGGCGCCCGCCGCGCAGCAGCAGGATGGCCAGCAGAGCAGCGCCGACCAGTCCGCCAAGGCCGACGGCACCAAGAAGGACAAGGAGAAGGCGAAGCAGATGCAGGCCGTGCAGGTGAACGGCTTCGTCAGCAGCATCGAGAACTCCACCGCGCTGAAGAAGAACGCCGACTCCATCGTCGAGGCAGTCTCGGCCGAACAGGTCGGCAAGCTGCCCGGCACCTCGATCGCCGACACGCTGGGCCGCCTGCCCGGCCTCGCCGTGCAGGCCCTGAACGGCCGCCCGCAGGTGCTGACCATCCACGGCCTCGGCCCCGATTTCTCCACCGCGCTGATCAACGGCGGCCAGCAGGTCTCCACCTCGAACAACCGCGACGTGCAGTTCGACCAGTACCCGTCGAGCTGGTTCGACAACGTGGTGGTGCACCTCTCCCCGCAGGCCGACCTGATCGGCCAGGGCCTGTCCGGCACGGTGGACATGCACACGATCCGCCCGCTGGAGAAGAACGGCCCCGAGGCGGCGGTGAACGCCAAGTACATCTGGAACAGCATGTCCGAGCTGTCGCCGGGCAAGGGCGTGAGCAACACCGGCCACGACCTCAACGGCGTGTGGGTGCACCAGTTCGCCGACCACACCGTGGGCGTGACCCTGGGCGTGGACCTGGAAGACCACCCCACGCAGATCAAGCACCAGGGGCCGTGGGGCTACCCGAACGACAACAACGGCGACGCGGTGATCGGCGGCTCGAAGAACTTCGGCATCACCGATTCGATGAAGCGCAACGGCGTGCTGGCCACCGTGCAGTGGCAGCCGAACGAGCACTACACCGGCACCGTCGACCTGACCTACGACAACTTCAAGGAAGTGCAGCAGGCCAAGGGCATGGAGTTCCCGCTGTGGTGGAGCTCCGCGCAACTGCAGCCCGGCGGCGTGGTGATCCCGGATCCGCACGTCCCCACCGGTGGCTTCGTGCAGAGTGGCACCTACGCCAACGTGTCGCCGGTGATCCGCAACGACTACAACAGCACCAGCGCGGGCGTCACCAACTTCAACTGGGACAACAAGTTCACGATCAACGAGAACTGGTCGATCGACGCCGTCGCGAACTACTCGCGCGCGACCCGCCATGACGTGAACCTGGAAAGCTACTCCGGCACCAGCTTCAACAAGACCGGCGCCACCGACACGCTGGGCTTCAGCGAGCTCAACAACGGCATGCTGTTCGTCAACCCGTCGCTGAACTACACCCAGGGCGTGGTGCTGACCGACCCGCAGGGCTGGGGCGGCGGCAACGACGTGGTGCAGGCCGGCTTCATCAATGCGCCGCGCACCGTCGATTCGCTCGCCAACGTGCGCATCGCGGTGGAGCGCAGCTTCGCCAGCGGTCCGTTCTCCAGCATGGAGTTCGGCGTGGCCAACAGCCGCCGCAACAAGACCTACCACATCGACCAGAGCTTCCTGACCCTCGGCGGCGGCACCATCAGCGGCGGCAGCGCCGTCACCAGCGCGCCGATCCAGGGCGGCAGCAGCTGCGATCCGCTGTCGTGGATGGGCGTGGGCTCGCAGCTCTGCTACGACCCGTTCGCGCTGATCTCGAACGGCAGCCTGGTGAACGTGCCGACGTTCGGCTCCTCGCTGTCGATGCCGCCGAACTGGAAGGTGCGCGAGAACGTCTTCACCCCGTACGTGCAGTTCAACCTCGACACCCAGCTGGCCGGCATCAGCCTGCGCGGCAACTTCGGCGTGCAGGCGCAGCACACCTCGCAGCGTGCGACCGGCGAGCGCGTGGCCCCGGGCAGCGCCATCACCGGCAACGCGATCACCCTGATCCCGGTGGTCGGCACCACCAGCTACAACAAGGTCCTGCCCAGCGCGAACCTGATCTTCGGCTTCACCGACAACGACGACCTGCGCGTCAGCGCCGCCCGCACCCTGGCCCGCCCGCGCATGGACCAGATGAACGCCAGCCTCTCGGTGAGCGGCAACATCACCCACCTGCCGAACACCGATCCGAACCAGGCCTACTTCAGCGCCTCGGGCGGCAACGCGAAGCTGCAGCCCACCATGGCCGACAACTTCAACGTCAGCTACGAGCACTACTTCAGCGGCGGCAACAGCTACCAGTGCAACGCCGCCGACCAGAAGAACTCGGACCTGTGCCGCACCGGCGGCGGCGGCTACTTCTCGGTGTCGGGCTACTTCATCGGCCTGCACGACTACATCAACCCGAACGCGGCCTACCTGTACGACTTCAGCGCCTTCCTGCCGTTCGGCCTGACCCCGGCGCAGCTGAGCCAGCTGGGCACCACCAAGGGCATCGTCTCCGGCCCCACCAACGACGGCCGCGGCTACGTGAAGGGCGCCCAGGTCACCTTGAACCTGCCGTTCAACCTGATCGCCCAGCCGCTGGACGGTTTCGGCGTGATCCTCACCGGCAACCGCACCAAGAGCTCGCTGGTGTACCCCGGCAACCCGACGCCGATCACCGTGCCGGGCCTGTCGAAGTGGGTCGCGAACGGCACGATCTACTACCAGCACAACGGCTTCGAGGCGCGCATCAGCGACAGCTACCGCTCCGACTTCCTGGGCGAGGTGTCGGGCATCAGCGCCTCGCGCATCGAGCAGACCATCCGGGGCGGCAGCACCTACGACGCGCAGGTGAGCTACACGTTCGACAGCGGCACGTTCAAGGGCCTGACCGTGATCGCGCAGGGTTCCAACCTGTCGAACAAGATCTTCACCACGTTCCAGAACAAGGATCCGCGCCAGGTGCAGACCTGGGAACGCTACGGCCGCACCTACTCGCTGGGTGTGTCGTACAAGTTCCAGTAAGCGGCAACACGCAAGTACCGCGCAACTCCCCCATGCCCCGCTGCGTGCAAACCAGCGGGGCTTTTTTCGACGGGGCCGACACGCGCAAAGGGGTTCCATGGCCGGCAACGGCCTCGGCGAGGGTGGCGACATGAGTGATGCACGCATTCGGCGCGTGGTGATCGTGGGCGGCGGCACCGCCGGCTGGCTGACCGCGGCCCTGCTCGCGCGCGCGCTGGGCTCGCAGCTGAAGATCGCGCTGGTGGAGTCGGCCGAGATCGGCACCGTGGGCGTGGGCGAGGCGACGATCCCGCAGATCCTGCACGTCAACCGCTTCCTCGGCCTCGACGAGGACGACATGCTGCGCGCCGTGCACGGCACCTTCAAGCTGGGCGTGCAGCTCAACGATTTCACCCGCGTGGGCGAGTCCTACCTCCACGCGTTCGGCGACCTCGGCCTGCCGCTGGGGCTGACGCCGTTCCACCACTACTGGCTGCGCAGCCGCGGCCGGCCCGGCGCGCAGAGCCTGTGGGCGCATTCGCTGAACGCGGCGGCCGCCGCCCAGCTCCGCTTCGCGCGGCTGGACACGGTGCCGAACAGCCCGCTCGGCGGCATCCGCTACGCCTACCACTTCGACGCCTCGCTGTACGGCCAGTACCTGCGCCGGCACATCGCGCCCGGCATCGTGGAGCGCATCGAGGGCAAGGTGGTCGACGTGCGCCTGCACGCCGAGGACGGCTACATCGAATCGCTGCTGCTGGACGGCGGCGCCACCGTCGAGGGCGACTTCTTCATCGACTGCTCCGGTTTCCGCGGCCTCTTGATCGAGGGCGCGCTGCAGGCCGGCTACGAGAACTGGCAGCACTGGCTGCCCTGCGACCGCGCGCTGGCGGTGGGCAGCGCGCCGGGCGGCCCGATGCGGCCGTACACCCAGGCACTCGCGCGCAGCGCGGGCTGGCAGTGGCGCATCCCGCTGCAGACGCGCACCGGCAACGGCCACGTGTACTGCAGCCAGTACATCAGCGACGACGAGGCTGCCGCACAGCTGTTGGCGAACCTGGAGACCGAGGCGCTGAGCGAGCCGCGCCCGCTGCGCTTCGTCACCGGCATGCGCAAGCTGGCGTGGAAGCGCAACTGCCTCGCGCTGGGCCTCGCCGCCGGCTTCATGGAGCCGCTGGAATCGACCAGCATCCACCTCGTGCAGTCCGGCGTGAACCGCCTGCTGGCGATGTTCCCCGACCGCCATTGCGACCGCGCGCTGGTGGACGAATACAACCGCCAGACCCGCTTCGAGTACGAGCGGGTGCGCGATTTCCTGATCCTGCACTACAAGGCCACCGAACGCACCGACACGCCGTTCTGGCAACGCTGCGGCGCGATGGAGATTCCGCCGGAACTGGCGCGGCGGATCGAGCTGTTCCGCCGCACCGGCATGATCTTCCGCGAGGGCGACGAGCTGTTCGCCGAAACCGGCTGGCTGCAGGTGCTGCTGGGCCAGCGCATCGAGCCGGCGCGCCACCACCCGCTGGCCGACGACCTCAGCGAGCAGCAGCTCGACCATTTCCTCGCCGACGTGCGCACCTTGGTGAACCGCGCGGTGGCCACGCTGCCGCCGCACCACGAATACGTGGCGCGCCACTGCGGCATGCCGGCGCCCGCCACGGCCTGATCCCTTCGACGGAGGCTCCATGAAAACCCCGCTCCGCCTCGCCCTGCTGCTCTCCGCCGCGCTGCTGCTGCCGGCCGCGCCGGCGCCGGCCGCCACGCCCGCCACCGCCAACCCCGCGGCAACGCAGGCGCCGTCCGACGTGTACTACGAGATCTTCGTGCGCAGCTGGTACGACAGCGACGGCGACGGCACCGGCGACCTCAACGGCGTCACCGCCAAGCTCGACTACCTGCAGTCGCTGGGCGTGGACGGCATCTGGCTGATGCCGATCAATCCTTCGCCCAGCTACCACGGCTACGACATCACCGACTACGAGGCGATCAACCCGCAGTACGGCACGATGGCCGACTTCGAGCGACTGCTGCGCGAGGCGCACAAGCGCGGCATCAAGGTGGTGATGGACCTCGTCATCAACCACACCAGCGACGAGTCGCCGTGGTTCAAGGCCGCGCAGGACCCGCACAGCCCGTATCGCGACTGGTACAGCTGGGCCACGCCCGCCACCGACCTCAAGGCGATCAGCGCCACCGGCGGCCCGCTCTGGCATGCCTTGCCCGATGGAGACCCGGCTTCAAAACAGTATTACCTCGGCGTATTCGTGGCGCAGATGCCCGACCTCGACTACGACACCCCGGCGGTGCGCCAGGAGATGATCAAGATCGGCCGCTTCTGGCTGGACAAGGGCGTGGACGGCTTCCGCCTCGACGCCGCCCAGCACGTCTACGACGACCGCGAAACCGACGCCGACAACCCGGTCGCGCTGCGGAAGAACCTCGCGTGGTGGCGCGAATTCCACCAGGGCATCGATGCCTCGAACCCGCACGCCTGGCTGGTCGGCGAGGTGGCGCGGCAGAACCCCGACGAGCTCGTGCCGTGGATGGGCGCGCTGGATGCGGTGTTCGACTTCCCGCTCGCCACCCGGCTGATCGACAGCGCGCAGCAGGAGCGCGACCGCGACATCGGCGCCACGCTGGAGCGCATGTACGCCGCCTACCGCACCGCCGCGCACGGCCGCTACGACAACGCGCCGTTCCTGTCCAACCACGACCAGGAACGCGTGATGAGCCAGCTCGCCGGCAACCCCGAGCACATGCGCACCGCCGCCGCGATGCTGCTCACCCTGCCCGGCCATCCCTTCGTCTACTACGGCGAGGAACTGGGCATGCGCGGCGAGAAACCCGACGAACACCTGCGCGAGCCGATGCGCTGGTACCGCGCCGGCAAGGGCCCGGGCGAGACGTCGTGGGAAGGCTGGAGCGCGGGCGACGGCGCCGCGGTATCGGTCGAGGCCCAGCAGGCCGACCCCGCCTCGCTGCTCAACTGGTACCGCATGCTGATCCAGTGGCGCAAGGAGATTCCCGCGCTGCGCGACGGCGCGCTGCACGACTGGCGCGACGCCAAGCTGCAGGTGGCCGCGTGGGAACTGGACGACCCGCACGGCGACGTGCTGGTGCTGCACAACCTCTCCGGCCAGCCGCAGACGGTGCAGCTGCCCGCGCAACGCTTCCGCAGCCTGCTGAAACACAGCCTGCCTGGTACCACCGTCGCGCACGGCGCGCTGCAGTTGCCGGCCTACGGCAGCGCGGTGCTGCATTGATGCGGCGTCGATGCCTCCGTAGGAGCGCACCCTGTGCGCGAACGCTTTCGGCTCCGGTCGAAGCACGGCGCCATCGCGCACAGGGTGCGCTCCTACCGTTCGACGCAGCTGTTCAATCCTTCAACAAGACCCACGGAGCTGCACGATGACGACACCGAAACTGCATGCGCTTGCACTCACCGTGCTGCTTGGCCTGGGCCTGGTTCCCGTGGCGCTGGCCGCGCCGGACACCGGCACCGCGCAAGCGCAAAGCGTCGGCAGCGACGGCCTGCGCTTTCCGCTGGCCAACGGCACGCTCGAACTGCAGATGCCCACGCCCGGCGTGCTGCACGTGCATTACCTGCCGAAGAGCGGCGCCACGCCCGCGAGCCTGGTGCTGGACCCGCAGGCGACGAAGGCCGCGCCGTTCCAGCCGCAGGTGCAGCAGCAGGGCGACACGGTGACGCTGCGCTCGGATCGCCTCGTCGCCAGCTGGAACAAGCGCAGCGGCAAGCTCGATGTGAGCGACGCGCAAGGCCGTCCGCTGCTGCAACAGGCTGACCTCGCCGCGCTGGCGCAGGGCCGCATCGTGATTGAGCACGGCGCCAATGATGCGCTGTACGGCATCGGCGGCTACGACGCGTTCGAGAAGAACACCCGCGCCGGCCTGCTGCGCACGGGCAAGCAGGTGGCGAAGGCCGGCGAGCAGGGCCATGCCGGTGCGCCGTTCGTGTGGAGCACCGCCGGCTACGGCGTGCTGGTGGACTGCGACGGCGCGGACTTCCAGCTCGCCGGCGGCCGCATCGCGATCGACAAGTTCGCGCGCCCCGACGCCGACTACTACATCCTCGCCGGCACGCCCATCGAACTGTTCGGCGAGCTGGCCGACCTCAGCGGCCACGCCGAGCTGTTCCCGAAATGGGCGAACGGTTTCATCAACAGCCAGTGGGGCATCGACGAGCAGGAATTCCGCGACATCGTCGCCACCTACCGCGCCAAGCACATCCCGCTCGACGCCTTCACCTTCGATTTCGACTGGAAGGACTGGGGCAAGGACTGGGGCGAGTTCAGCTGGAACCCGGTGAAGTTCCCCGACGGCGCCAGCGGCAAGCTGAAGGCCGACATGGACAAGCTCGGCGTGCGCATGACCGGCATCATGAAGCCGCGCATGCACGTGGACACCGTGGAGGGCCGCTACGCCACCGAACACGATCTGTGGCTGCCCGGCGAAAAGGCCAGCCCGGACTACTTCTCGCACCTGCCGGTGAAGGACATCGACTTCGACCAGCCGGCCGCACGTGCATGGTGGTTCAACCCGCAGCTCGCGCACAGCTTCGACACCGGCATCGTGGGCTGGTGGAACGACGAGGCCGACACCACCAAGAGCAACACCCAGTTCCTCAACATGCAGCGCGCCACCTACGACGGCCAGCGCGCGCATTCGCCGCTGCGCGTGTGGTCGATCAACCGCGACTTCTGGCTGGGCGCGCAGCGCTACGCCTACGGCCTGTGGTCGGGCGACATCCACACCGGCTGGGCCAGCATGGCCGGCCAGCGCGAGCGCATGCTGAGCGCGATCGACGTGGGCGAGACGCAGTGGGGCATGGACGGCGGCGGCTTCCACGGCCATCCCTCCGACGAGAACTACGCGCGCTGGATCGAGTTCGGCGCGTTCACGCCGATCTTCCGCGTGCACGGCGAGGAGCACGAGAAACGCCAGCCGTGGAAGTACGGCCCGGTGGCCGAGGCCGCGGCGACCCGCGCGATCCGCCTGCGCTACGCGCTGCTGCCCTACATCTACAGCTACCAGCACCGCGCCAGCACGCAGGGCGTGGGCCTGGTGCAGCCGCTGGCCTTCGCCTGGCCGCAGGACGCGAACGTGCGCAACGACGTGGAGGCCTGGCTGTTCGGCGACTGGATGCTGGTGTCGCCGGTGGTCGAACAGGGCCAGACCAGCAAGCGCATCTACCTGCCCGCGGGCAGCTGGACCGACTGGGCCAGCGGCAAGGCCTACCAGGGCGGCCAGACCATCACCGTGGCGACCGACGCGAAAGGCTGGAGCGACATCCCGCTGTTCATCCGCGAGGGCGCGATCATCCCGACCCAGGCGGTGATGGACTGGACCGGCGAACACCCGGTGACGACGGTGAACGTGGACGTGTTCCCCGCCGCGCAGGCCACCCACTTCGACTATTACGACGACGACGGCGAGAGCTACGACTACCAGCACGGCGCCGACTTCGTGCAGCGCCTCGCCACGCAGCGCACGGGCGACACGGTGAGCTTCGGCACCGCGGCGCCGGAAGGCAGCTACCGCCCCGCGCTGCGCCACTACCTGGTGCGCGTGCACGGCCTCGCCGCCGCCGCGGTCGACGGCTCGCCCCGGCACTACGCCACGCCCGCCGAACTGATCGCCGCCGACGGCGAAGGCTGGAGCACCGCCAGCGACCGCTACGGCCCGCTCACCGTGCTCAAGCTCGATGCCGGCGCGGCGCGCCAGCTGACGCTGCACGCCGGCGGCGCGCACTGATCCGGCAACACCGGCGCCGCGCCATGAAGCGCGGCGCCTGGAAGCGGCACGGCCAGGCGCGGCCCCCATCGCCGTCACGCGAGGAGACGCCGGCCCTGGGCCCGGCCAGCGCGGCGGTCTGCGCCCAGTTCGCTGTGGGAGAGGGGATTTCGATGAAGCACTCGATGAAGCACGACCGCCACGGCCCGCGCAGGTTGCCGCTGGCCCTGTGCCTGGCGCTGGCCTGTTCCGGCGCGTCGCTGTGGAGCAGCGCCGCACGCGCGGCCAGCAACGACAACAACGTGGAGTGGAACGGCCTGTTCCACGACCAGGGCCCGCTGTACGACAGCGCCGCCGAGCCCACCGCGAGCACGCCGGTGACGCTGACGTTCCGCACCTTCAAGGGCGACATCACCAGCGCGAACATCAAGTACTACGACAGCGCCGACAGCCAGTTCCACTGGGTGCCGATGCACTGGGTGGCGAACGACGCCACCGGCACCTACGACCTGTGGCAGGGCACCATCCCGGCGAGCGGCTCGGAGAAGTACTACCGCTTCCAGATCAACGACGGCAGCGCCACCGCCTGGTACAACGCCGCGGGCATCAGCAGCAGCGAACCCGCGTTCGGCGACTTCTTCATCATCCCCGGTTTCAAGACGCCGGACTGGATGAAGAACGGCGTGATGTACCAGGTCTTCCCCGACCGTTTCTACAACGGCAATCCGAACAACGACGTGACCGACGGCCAGTACACCTACGCCGGCTGCGCCACCGAAAAGCACGCCTGGGGCACGAGCGTCGTCGCCAACGTCAGCGGCTGCAACACCGAAGTGTTCTTCGGCGGCGACCTGAAGGGCGTGATCGACAAGCTCGGCTACATCCGCCACACGCTGGGCGCGGACATCGTCTATCTGAACCCGATCTTCCGCTCTCCCAGCAACCACAAGTACGACACCGCCAACTACTACCGGGTGGACCCGGCCTTCGGCAGCAACGCCACGCTGCGGCGCCTGATCGGCGCCATCCACGACCAGAGCCAGGATCCGCGCGGCTACCTGATCCTCGACGGCGTGTTCAACCACAGCGGCGACAGCAACTGCTGGTTCGGCGCGCAGAGCTACGGCACGAAGCGCTGCCGGAAGCCGGGCGCCGACGTCTCGCAGGCCAGCCCCTACTACAGCTACTACACGTTCCAGCACTGGCCGGACAGCTACAGCGCGTTCTTCGGCTTCCCCAGCATGCCCAAGCTGGACTACGGCGCCAGCGGCTCGGCCACGCGCAACCAGATCTACGGCAGCTACAACTCGGTGATGCAGACGTATCTGGCGCCGCCCTACGGCATCGACGGCTGGCGGCTGGACGCGGCGCAGTACATCGACGCCGGCGGCAACAATGGCAGCGACGCCACCAACCATCAGATCATGCAGGAGATGCGCACCGCGGTGCTGGCGGCGAACCCGAACGCGGAGATCCTCGGCGAATTCTGGGGCGACGCCTCGGCCTGGCTGGACAACGGCCGCGAGTGGGACGGCGCGATGAACTACAACGGCTTCACCCAGCCCGCGTCGGAATGGATCTGCGGCGTGGACTACAGCGGCAACGGCGCCTCGATCACGCCCAGCCAGCTCGACGGCTGGCTGCACGGCACGCGCGCCGACCTGCCCACCGACGTGCAGCAGACGATGAGCAACTTCCTCGGCAGCCACGACACCTCGCGCTTCGCCACGCGCTGCGGCGGCGACATCTGGAAGACCTACCTGGGCCTGATCTTCCAGATGACCTACGTGGGCACGCCGACGATCTACTACGGCGACGAGTACGGCATGCAGGGTGGCGCCGACCCGGACAACCGCCGCACCTTCGACTGGTCGCAGGCGACCACGGCGAACGGCGCGGTGGCGCTGACCCAGCAGCTGGTGCGCATCCGCAACCAGTACCCCGCGCTGCGCACCGGCTCGTTCATGACCCTGCTCACCGACGACGCGCACGACATCTATGCCTACGGTCGCGTCGACCAGGCCAACCGCATCGCGGTGGTGCTGAACGGCACCGGCAACACGGAAACGGTAACGGTGCCGGTGTACGAGCTGAGCGTGACCGACGGCAGCCAGCTCACCGACCTGCTCAGCGGCAGCAAGTACACCGTCAGCGGCGGCAGCGTGACGTTGAACGTGGAGGGCCATTACGGCGCGATCCTCGCGCAGTGAAGCAATGAACCACGCTCCTCCGTCCCCGTGGCGGAGGGGTTGCTCAAGCCAGGCCACATCTGCGTACACTGGCCCCGGACCCGGCCGCAGGCTTGCGCCTGCGGCGGTCCGGCCACGGGGGCCGCCGACACGCAGGGGCGGCGGGCAAGCGCATGACGCCGCTGCCCGCCGGCCGGATCGAGGGAACACCGAGATGATGAGCTTCTTCAGCAGCCTGATGCTGGCACTGACTGCCGGCGCACACGCCCCGCTGTGGCACGACAGTCTGCAATGGCGCGGCCAGAGCGCCAGCATGCAGGTGCAACCCGGCGGCGGCTTCCTGCTGCAGGCGACGCACGCGCGGCGCGCGATCCCGTTGCCGCCGTATGCGGTGCAGACCGCCAGCCCGCTGTTCGACGGCCTGTACGCGATGGCGCAGGACGACCTCAGGCTGGATTCGGTCGCCGCGATCCGCGACGGCGCCTACGACCACGACCGGCCGATTCCCTGCCACTGCTTCGCCACCGGCGAGAAGTGGCCCTACGTGTGGACGCGCGACCTCGCGTTCTCGGTGGATCTCGGCCTGTGGCGCTACGACGCCGCGCGCGCGCGCAACGGCCTGCTGTTCAAGCTCTCCGGCAGCCGCGTGCCGGATGCGCCGAAAGGACCGCTGGTGATGCAGGACACCGGCTCGGGCGGCAGCTGGCCGATCAGCACGGACCGCGTGGCGTGGTTCACCGCCGCGCGCCACCTGCTCGACGATGCCGCGTTCGCCGAGCAGACCTGGCACGCGCTGAACGACACGTTGGCGCAGGATCGCCAGTACGCGTTCGACGCCGGCATGGGCCTGTACCGCGGCGAGACCTCCTTCCTCGACTGGCGCGAGCAGACCTATCCCGCGTGGATGGCGAACGACGTGGTGCCGATCGCGCAGTCCTACGCGCTGTCCACCAACGTGCTGCACTACCAGGCGCTGCAACTCGCCGCGCAGATGGCCGAGCAGCGCCACGACGCGCGTGCGGCGGATTACCGGGCGCAGGCCGATGCGCTGAAGGCGGCGATCAACGCGCATTTCTGGCGCGCCGACCGCGGCATGTACATGAGCTACCTCGGCGGCGACGGCGCACCCTACGACACCTACGACCTGCTCGGCCTCGCGCTGGCGATCGACAGCGGCGTGGCCGAGGGCGAGCGCGCGCGGCAGTCGCTGGCGAACTATCCGGTGTGGCCGGCCGGCAGCCCGGTGATCTGGCCCGAGCGCGCCGACCAGCCGATCTACCACAACCGCGCGATCTGGCCGTTCGTCAGCGCCTACGCGCTGCGCGCCGCGCGCAAGCTGGACGACCCCGCGCACATCGCGTTCGAGATCGCCTCGATCATGCGCGGCGCCGCGCTGGCCGGCTCGAACATGGAGAACTACGAGCTCACCACCGAGGCCACCCACGTCGACGACGGCAAGCTCAGCGGCCCGGTGGTGGATTCGCCGCGCCAGCTGTGGTCGGTGGCCGCCTACCTCGCGCTGGTCGGCGAAGGCGTGTTCGGGCTGGAAAGCGACGGCAGGATCGAGCCGAAGCTGCCGGCGTCGCTGGCGCCGATGCTGTTCGGCCGCGAGGACGCGATCAGCCTGCAGCTGCCCGGCCGCCGCATCACCCTGCAACGCCCGCAGAAGCTGGACGGCAACCTGCTGGTGGCGGATCACATCACGCGGCAGGGCAACGACAGCGTGGTGCGGCTGAAGGCGATCAAGGTGCCCGAGCTGGCCCTGCGCAGCAAGGTGCCGCCGTTCGCGCCCGCCGCACCCGCCGCGCCGCAGGTAACGCGCGACGGCGCGAACTGGCAGGTGCGCAGCGCCGCGCCCGGCGTGCTCTACCTCAACGGCCGGCGCGTGGGCGCGATCGACGGCACGCGCGCGGTGCCCGCAACGAACGCGCTGCAATGCTTCAGCGTGACGCAAACCGGCGCCGACGATCTCGAATCGCTGCAGAGCCCACCGCAGTGCGAAGGCCCGTTCGTGCGCGTCGAAGGCGCGTGGCCGCGCGCATGGATCGCGCCCGCCGACGGCCGCTACCAGGTGGCGCTGCGCTATCGCAACGACCACGGCCCGATCAACACCGGCATCACCGCCGCGGTGAAGCTGCTGGCGATCCGCTGCGACGGCAGCCCCGAGCAGCGCGTGCCGATGGTGATGCCGCACAGCGTGGGCGAGCAGCTCTCCACCACCGCGCAATTCAGCGCACATGCCGGCGCGCATTGCAGCTTCGCCCTCGACGACGGCTTCAACATGAGCTACCTCGCGCACAACGCGCACTACACCGGCGGCGTGGGCGGCGACCAGCCGTTGAACGACGCCAGCGTCGGCGCGCTGCGCATCGTGCCGCTGCCCGCTGCGTCACAGCCATAACTCCCTCTCCCCCAACAGCTCCATCGTTGGGGGAGAGGGTTGGGGTGAGGGGGTAGCTCTTGGCCTTGGTCTTCCCGACCAGCGCAAAGCCCCCCTCACCCAACCCTCTCCCCCGAGCACGGCTCGGGGGAGAGGGCTTCACCCGTTTCAACGTGAGCATCCGGCACCTCGATGAACCACCCCATGACCCGCAAACCCGAGCTGTCGTTCTGGCAGATCTGGAACATGTGCTTCGGCTTCCTCGGCATCCAGTTCGGCTTCGCGCTGCAGAACGCGAACGTCAGCCGGATCTTCCAGACGCTGGGCGCGAACGTGGACCAGATCCCGGTGCTGTGGATCGCCGCGCCGTTCACCGGCCTGATCGTGCAGCCGATCATCGGCTACTGCTCCGACCGCACCTGGAACCGCTTCGGCCGCCGCCGCCCGTATTTCTTCGCCGGCGCGGTGCTGGCCACGCTGGCGCTGCTGGCGATGCCGAACTCGCCCACGCTGTGGATCGCCGCGGGCCTGCTGTGGATCATGGACGCCTCGTTCAACGTGTCGATGGAGCCGTTCCGCGCCTTCGTGGGCGATCAGCTGCCGCCGCGCCAGCGCCCGCTGGGCTACGCGATGCAGAGCGTGTTCATCGGCGTGGGCGCGGTGGTGGCCTCGTTCCTGCCCTGGCTGCTCACCCGTTTCGGCGTGGCGAACACCGCGCCCGCCGGCGAGGTTCCGCACTCGGTGATGTACTCGTTCTACGCCGGCGCGGCGGTGCTGCTGGGCGCGATGCTGTGGACCATCCTCACCACGCGCGAGTACCCGCCCGAGCAGCTGGAAGCGTTCGCCGACAGCCACGTGGGAGAAGAACCGACGAACGTGGCGCAGGCGTGGAAGCTCGGCGTGCTGTTCCTGCTGCTCGGCCTCGCGCTGCTGGCGCTGATCCGGCACTACGCGCTGCGCGCGGAACTCTATCTGCTGGCCGGCGGCCTCGCCGCGGCCGGCGCGCTGTTCCTGTGGCTGTCGCGCACGCGCCGGCAGGGTGCGCTGCGCCAGATCATGGGCGACCTGTACGGCATGCCGCGCGAGATGCGCCGGCTGAACTGGGTGCAGTTCTTCTCCTGGTTCGCGATGTTCGCGATGTGGATCAACACCACGCCGGCCGTCGCCGGCCACTTCTACGGCAGCGCCGACACCACCTCCGCCGCCTACAACGAGGGCGCGAACTGGGCCGGCGTGCTGATGGGCACCTACAACGGCGTGGGCGTGCTAGCCGCGATCGTGATCCCGCTGCTGGTGCGCGCCTGCGGCCTGCGCCTGAGCCACCTGATCAACCTGTGGCTGGGCGGGCTGGGCCTGCTGTCCTTCCTCGTCATCCGCGACCCGCGCTGGCTGGTCGTCTCGATGGCCGGCGTGGGCTTCGCCTGGGCCTCGATCCTATCGCTGCCCTACGCGATGCTGTCCGACAACCTGCCCGCGGCGAAGATGGGCATCTACATGGGCATCTTCAATTTCTTCATCGTGATCCCGCAGCTGCTCGCCGCCAGCGTGCTCGGCGTGCTGCTGAAGCTGTTCTTCCACGACCAGCCGATCTGGGCGCTGGCGCTGGGCGGCGCCAGCCTGCTGGTGGCCGGGCTGTGCACGCTGCGCGTGCACGAGCCGCGCGAGAGCGCCGCGGCCGCGGCGGCATGAGGCGGCGCGGGTGCGGCGCGCTGCTGCTCGCTTATTCGCGGCGCAGGCTCGACCGCCGCACTTTCAGCTCCGCCGGCAGCATCGCGCTCGCGGCGCCTTCGCGGCGGATCAGCCGCAGCAGTTCGTCGACCAGCACCTCGCCGGCCTTGCCGGTGTCCTGCCGCACGGTGCTGAGCGCGGGGTTGACGAAGCTGGCCATCGGGATGTCGTCGAAACCGACCAGTGCCACGTCCTGCGGCACCGCGATGCCGCGTTCGGCCAGGGCGCGCAGCGCGCCGATCGCGATCAGGTCGCTGGCGGCGAAGATGCCGTCGAACGCGACGCCGCTTTCCAGCAGCAGCTCGGCCGCCTCGTAGCCGGCGTGCTCGGTGGTCTCGGCGTCCGCCTGCAGCGCCTCGTCCACCGCCAGCCCGGCCTCGCGCAGCGCCGCCGCGTAACCGCGGTAGCGCTCGTGGAATTCCGGATAGTGCGGGGTGGCGTCGCCGAGGAAGGCGATGCGCCGGCAGCCCTGTTCCAGCAGGTGCCGGGTGGCGAGCTCGCCGCCCGCGAAGTTGTCGCAGCCGATCGACACGCCGGGCTGGCCCGGCAGCACCGCGCCCCAGCGCACGAAACGCGTGCCCTGCGCCACCAGTTTCTCCAGCTTGTCGCGGTGCGACTGGTAGTCGCCGTAGCCGAGCAGGATCAGCCCGTCCGCCTTCTGGCTGCCGGCGAAATCCGCGTGCCAGTCGCGCGAGAACTGCTGGAACGAGATCAACAGGTCGTAGCCCCGCTGCGCGCTGGCGCGGGTGATCGAGCCCAGCATCGACAGGAAGAACGGGTTGATGTGCGAATCGTCGGCGGTGGGATCCTCGAACAGCAGCAGCGCCAGCGTGCCGGTGTGCTGGCGGCGCAGGTTGGAGGCGTTCTTGTCCACCTTGTAGTTCAGCTCGTCCGCCGCCGCCTGAATGCGCCGCCGCGTCTCCTCGCTCACCAGCGGGCTGCCGCGCAGCGCCCGCGACACCGTGGACTGCGAGACCCCGGCGAGGTGGGCGATGTCGAACGATGTGGCCTTGCCCTTCATCGGCGGTCCGGCGATGCGAGAGTGTGGGCGCATCGTAGCAGGAGGAGGACCCGGGGCTCCGGGGGCGCGCTTGCAGCTGGCCCTTGGGCGCTTTTCCACTCCCTCTCCCCCAACAGCTTCATCGTTGGGGGAGAGGGTTGGGGTGAGGGGGGGCTCTTGTTTCTGCTCTCTCGCAAGTTTCAGAGCGGTTTCGTGCGCCTGCCAGCGCCCGAGCTACTTCTCTTTTGCTTGTCCACGCACGCGCAGGAGCACGTGCGAACGGCGAAGCCGGCCCGAAGGGCGGAGGGCATGGATGCCCGGAGTCAAAGAGAAGTAGCCAAGAGAAAACGACACCCCGCGGCGGCGCTTTCCGTCCATCCATGGACGGAAAGTCCGTGAGCCGTGGCCGGGCTTTTCGGCCGGACTCCTGTCCGGTCGAAAAGGCGTTGCCTTCCATGGCAACGCCCGCTTCGCGGCCTGATCGTCCCCGTCTCACCGCCGCCGAGGGGCCCCGGAACAGCAGGCGCGCATCCTGCGCGCCAGAAGCAGAGCAAGAGCGAAGCCCCGCAAGCTTGCGAGTTCTCTCCCTCCCCTGCGCGCAGGGGAGGGTCGGGGTGGGGTGCTGTTGCTTCTGCGCGCTGGGAGCGCGCTGCTTCACCCGGGGCCCCTATGGCGCGGCGGGTGGGTGGAGGAAAGTCCGCAGGATGGCTCGCAGGGATGCGAGCCAGTTTTTCGCCGGGACAGGAGTCCCGTCGAAAAACCCCGCCACCCGACCGCGCACCCGGAAGGCAGGATGCCTGGAGGGCGCGCCATCGGGGTGCCCCTCTCTTTGGCTACTTTCTCTCGGGCAAGCGAGAGAAAGTAGCTCGGGCCGCGGCAGCGGCTCGAAACCGCTTTGTCGCTGGCGTGAGCAACGAAAAAAACTGCATCGCGAGCACCCGCCCCTCACCCCAACCCTCTCCCCAAAGGGGAGAGGGAGAATGTACGCCCCGGATCAAATCCGCATCTGCTCCAACTCCATCCCCCGCGTCTCGCGCACCGCATACAGCACGAACAGCAGCGAGAGCAGCGCGAAGCCCGCATACAAACCGTAAGCGAACGACAGCCCGGCCTCCGCCAGCGAAGGGAAGCTGTAGCTGATCGCGAAGTTGGCGAGCCACTGCGCCGCCGCGGCCACCGCCAGCGCGATCGCGCGGATGGAGTTGGGGAACATCTCGCCCAGGAGCACCCATACCACCGGGCCCCAGCTCACGCCGAAGAACACCACGTAGGCGTTCGCCGCCACCAGCGCCACCAGGCCCACGTCGTGCGGCAGCACCAGCGCCGTGCCGCTGCCGCTGGCCTGCGAGAAGCACCAGGCCATCAGCGCGAGTGTCACTGCCATGCCGGCCGAACCGACGACGAGCAGCGGCTTGCGGCCGATCCGGTCCACCAGCGCGATCGCCACCAGGGTAATCAGCACGTTCACGATCGAGGTGACCACGGTGATGCTGAAGGAATCGGCCTCGCTGAAGCCCACCGAATGCCACAGGGTGGAGGAGTAGTAGAAGATCACGTTGATGCCCACGAACTGCTGGAACACCGACAGCGCGATGCCCACCCAGACCACCGGCAGCAAGCCCGCGCACTTGCCGCGCAGGTCGCGCAGGCGCGGGCGGTATTCCATGCGCAGGCTGTGCTCGATGTCGGCGAGCTTGGCGTCCAGCGCGCGTTCGTCGTCCAGCGCCAGCACCTGGCGCAGCACCGCCTTGGCCTCGGCCAGGCGCGCGCGCGCCACCAGGTAGCGCGGAGATTCGGGCACGGCGAGCACGATGGTGCCGTAGATCAGCGCCGGCACCACCGCCAGCAGGAACATCCAGCGCCAGGCTTCCAGCCCCAGCCACAGCTTGTGCTCGGCGCCTCCTGCCGCGCCGGCCAGCCACGCGTCGCTGAGCAGGGCGGCGAAGATGCCGAGCACGATCGCGAGCTGCTGCATCGAGCCCAGCCGGCCGCGCACCGCCGCCGGCGACACTTCGGCGATGTAGGCCGGCGCGATCACCGAGGCCATGCCCACGCCGGTGCCGCCGATCAGGCGCCACAGCACCAGATCCCACATGCCGTGCACCAGGCCCGAGCCCAGCGAGCCCACCGCCAGCAGCACGGCGGCCACCTGCATGGTGCGCACGCGGCCGTAGCGGTCGGCCAGCATGCCCGCGTACCACGCGCCCAGCGCCGAGCCGAGCAGGGCGCAGGACACCGCGAAGCCGATTTGCTTTGCGTCGAGCCCGAAGCCCGCGCGCACCGCGTCCACCGCGCCGTTGATGACCGCGGTATCCACGCCGAACAGGAACCCGCCCAGCGCCGCCGCCGCCGCGATCAGCACCACCCGCGCCGTCGCGCGCTGCCCCACCACCTCGTCCACGCTGCCCACTGCGCTCATCGCGATCTCCCCACGGCGTCGTCGCCGGCAAGGCTACGATTCTTGCCATGCCGACGCCGCGGCGTCGCCTTGAATACGTATGCAGAGGGTCGGCGCATCAGGCCGGCGTGCCGACCGCCGGCAGCCCATGTACACCACCGTGCGCCATCTCAATCCGGCACGGCGCACTCGCGATGCCGGAAGCAGCCGATCAGATGGTCGTTGACCATGCCGGTGGCCTGCATCAGCGAGTAGCAGATCGTGCTGCCGACGAAGCGGAAGCCGCGCTTCTTCAATTCCTTGCTCATGCGGTCGGACAGCGGCGTGCTGGCGGGCACTTCGCTGCGATCGCGCCAGCGGTTGACCAGCGGCTTGCCGTCCACGAACGACCACAGATAGCCGTCCAGACTGCCGAACTCGGCGATCACCGCAAGCGCGGCCAGCGCGTTGTCGCGCGCCGCGCTTACCTTGAGCCGGTTGCGGATGATGCCAGGGTCGGCGAGCAGCTTCTCCAGCTCGCGCTGCTTCATCGCCGCCACGCGGGCGATGTCGAAGCCGTGGAAGGCGCGGCGGTAGTTGTCGCGCTTGGCCAGCACGGTGCGCCACGACAAGCCGGCTTGCGCGCCTTCGAGGCACAGGAACTCGAACAGCGCGCGGTCGTCGTGCAGCGGCACGCCCCATTCGATGTCGTGGTAGGCGCACATCAGCGCGTCGTCGGCATTGGCCCAGTGGCAACGTTGCATGCGGCGGTTCCGGCAAGGGGGAGCGCACAGTGAACGCCGGCCGGCCCGCGCAGGCAATACACTCGCGCCTTTCCGCCAGCGCGTTGCCCATGTCCACTGCATCCACCCAACGCGGCGCCGCCCTGGCGCTGCTCGCCACGATAGTCCTGTGGGCCTACAGCTGGGTGGTGATGAAGCAGGTGCTGGCGTATGCGGGGCCGTTCGATTTCGCGGCGCTGCGCTACCTGCTGGGCGCCGCGGTGCTGTTCGCGGCGCTGCTGCTGACGCGCCAGCCGCTGCGGCCGCCGCCGCTCGCGCCCACCATCCTGATCGGCCTGTGCCAGACCGCGGCGTTCCAGGGGCTGGAGCAGTGGGCGCTGGTCGGCGGCGGCGCGGGCCACGTGGCGCTGCTCGCCTACACCATGCCGTTCTGGGCGGTGCTGCTGGCGTGGCTGATCCTGGGCGAGCGGCCCACGCGGCGGCACTGGCTGGGCATCGCACTCGCGGCCATCGGCCTCGTCTGCATCATCGAACCGTGGCGCGGGCTGGGCAACGCGGCGAGCACGGTGCTGGCGATCGCCGGCGGCGTGGCCTGGGCCGGCGGCACGGTGCTGAGCAAGCGGCTGTTCCGCCGCCACGCGGTGTCCGCGCTGGCCCTCACCGCGTGGCAGATGCTGGCCGGCGGCGTGGCGCTGGGCATCCTGGCGATGGCCATGCCGCAGCGGAGCATCGAGTGGAGCGGCGCCTTCGTCGCCGGCCTCGCCTACAGCGTGCTGATGGCCTCCAGCCTCGCGTGGTGGCTGTGGTCGATCGTGCTGCGCCGCCTGCCCACCACGGTCGCCAGCGTGGGCAGCCTCGGCGTGCCGATCGTGGGCGTGCTGCTGGCGTGGGCGATCCTGCACGAAGAGCCGCGGCCGATGGAGTGGCTGGGCATAGCCTTCGTGCTGCTGGGTTTGTGCGCGGTGAGCGGGGTGCGGCTGCCGCGCCGGTAGGAGCGCACCCTGTGCGCGAATGCCTTTGCTCCGATCAGCGCCAAAGCATTCGCGCACAGGGTGCGCTCCTACCAGGCAAGATCGAACCGCGCATCGCAAATTCGCACGTTGCGCATTCAGCGCGACGCCGAAACCGCGGCGGTATCATGGGCGCTGCCGTTCCCCGCGGATGCGCCGATGTCCTCCCTGCCCCAACTGTGGTCCCAACTCGTCGACTGGCTGAGCAGCCACGCCGTGGCGCCCGCGCTCGACCTGCTGCACCTGGGCAAGCTCTCGGGCGATCCGCGCGACATCGCCGCCTCGCTGCTGATCGCGGCGCTGCAGATCGGCATCATCGGCTTCCTCTTCCGCCCGCTGGAAACCTTCTTTCCCGCGGAAAAGTGGGCGGATCGCCAGCTCACCCTGGTGGATCGCAACTACACGATGATGATGCTGCTGGGCATCTTTCCGCTGTTCACCTATTTGATCCTGATGCCGTTCAGCCATCTGTTCGGCGGCGCCGACCCGGCCACGTCGAGCACCGGCTCGCCGCTGGCGATCACGCACTGGGCGCCGTGGTTCAACGGCCATCCCTACGTGCTGTTCGGTGTGTACTACCTGCTGTACGACTTCACGTACTACTGGATGCACCGCACCCAGCACGCGATCCCGTGGTGGTGGGCGCTGCACAGCATGCACCACAGCACGCGGCAGATGAGCTGCTGGACGAACGACCGCGGCAACCTGATCGACGGCTTCATCCAGTCGATGATCCTCGCCGTGGTGGGCCTGGCGATGGGCGTGGATCCGGACGAGTTCGCCTGGCTGATGCTGCTGGGCGAGCTGGTGCAGAACCTCTCGCACACCAACACGCGGCTGGGCTTCGGCCGCGTGCTGCAGCGCGTGTTCGTCGATCCGAAGTTCCACCGCCTGCACCACATGCTGGTCGATCCCGAGCGGCCGAAGCTGCACAACTGCAACTACGGCCAGGTGCTGTCGATCTGGGACGTGATCTTCGGCACCGCGCTGTACGGCGAACCGCCGCGCCCCACCGGCGTGGGCGATCCGGTGGTGGATCACGACAACACGCTCAGCCTCGTCGGCCTGCACGTGTATTCCACCAAGCGCTTCTGGGGCGCGGTGCGCACGCTGGACGGCTGGAAGCCCGGCGAGGTGGCGTTCGATCCCGTGAGCTATCGCCCGATCCCGGTGGACAAGCTCGACCTGCATGCGCTGGCGCAGCATCTGTCGGGCGGCGCCGCCGCGCATTCGGCCAACGCGCCAACGAACGCCGCGGTCGTCGAGGAATCCGCGACGGCCTGAGCCGCGTTCACCACGGCAGCGCGTCGAGATCGACGTTGCCGCCGGTGAGCACCAGGCCCACGCGCCGGCCGGCGAAACGTGCGCGCGCCTTGAGCACGGCGGCCAGCACGGTGGCGCTGGAGACTTCCACCACCTGCTTCAGCTCGCTCCACAGCAGGCGCATCGCGGCGATGGTTTCCGCGTCGCTCACGGTGACGACCTCCACGCGATGCGCACGCAGCGCTTCGAGGTTCGGCTCGCCCACCAGGGCACGCAAGCCGTCGCACAGCGTGTCCGGCACCACGCTCGTCACACGCGCGCCTGCGGCCAGCGAACGCGCCGCATCGTCGGCGCCCGCCGGCTCGGCGCCGAACAGCGCGAGATCGGATCGGAGCGCATGCGCGGCGATCGCCACGCCCGCGGCCAGCCCGCCGCCGCCCACCGGCGTGATCAGCGCGTCGAGCTGCGGCACCTGCTTCAGGAGTTCCAGCGCGATCGTGCCCTGCCCCGCCATCACCCGCGCGTCGGCATAGGGATGCACCAGCGCGGCGCCGGTTTGCGCCTGCACCTGAGCGCACATCGCCTCGCGCGCGGCCTGCGTGCGCGCGCAGCGGTGCACGATGCCGACGGCGCGCGCGATCGCGTCGAGCTTGGCCTGCACCGCGCCTTCGGGCACCACCACGTGCGCCTGGATGCCGCGCGTGGCGGCGGCCAGCGCCAGCGCGTTGCCGTGGTTGCCTGAGGAATGCGTGACCACGCCGCGCGCGGCTTCTTCGTCGCTCAGCGACCACACCGCGTTGCAGGCGCCGCGGAACTTGAACGCGCCGCCGCGCTGCAGGTTCTCGCACTTGAAGTGCAGCTCGGCGCCGGCGAGTTCGTCCAGCGCCGCGCTGCGCAGCACCGGCGTCACCCGCGCATGCGGCGCGATGCGCGCGGCGGCGTCGCGCACCTGCGCCAGCGTGGGCAGGGCGGCGCTCATCGCGCGGCGTCCAGTTCCACGCCGCAGCGGAACACGCGTTCCGCGCCCGGCTCCAGCCGGATCGCGTCGGCGCATTCGGGGCGGTTGAAGGCGTCGGCCATGCATTCCATCGGCTCCAGCGCCACCGCGGTGCGCGCGCGCTGCGCCAGCGTGTCGCCGGTGAACACGTGCATCACGCCGCTGTCCTGCCACACCGCGATGCCCAGGCCGTTGGCCGGGTTGCGCAGACGCGTGCGCACGCGGCCGTCCGCGTCGGCCTGCAGGTCGGTGTAGCCCTGGTCGAGGATCGCCTCACCGATCGGGCACCACTCGCGGTAATCCAGCGCGGGCGCCTCGTCCACCGGCAGGAAGGCCGCCGCGCCCGGCAGGGGAATCATGTCGGCGCCGGTGCGGATCAGGGTCTGCGCGGGAATCGCCAGCTCCCAGCCGTCGATGTCGTCGCCGCCCACGCGGAAATAGGGATGCCAGCCGAAGCAGCACGGCGCCGCGGACTCGCCCACGTTGCGCATCACCGCTTCCAGCGTGAGGCCGCCGGCATCGAGCGTGTAGCGCACGGCGAGGTCGATGGCGTGCGGATAGCCCGGCCGCGGACGGATCGCGGCGGTGGCGAAGCTCATCGTGGCCTGCGCGTCGTCGGCGCGGCTGGCGATTACATCGAACGCGGTGTCGCGCACGAAGCCGTGCTTGACGTCGCGCTGGGCGTCGGCCACGCCGGGCTGCAGGTCCTGCGCGCGGCCGTCGAACGTGTAGCGCCCGCCGGCGATGCGGCCCGCGAACGGCGCCATGATCGCGAAGCGCGAACCGGGCCGCGCGGCGATCTCCGCGCCGCTGCGGTAGCCCTCGGCCAGTTCGTGCAGCGCGTCGCCCACGCGCACGGTGTAGCTGGTGATCGCCGCGCCGTGGCGGGCGATCTTCAGCCGCCGCCCGCCCAGGATGTCGTACAGCACCACCAGTTCCTGCCCATCCTCGTTGCTCAGGGCCATGGCGTAACGGGTGGCACTCATCGGGCTTTACCTGCGCTTGAAAGTCCCCATGTTACCGTGGCCGCTTCGTCCCTACGCACCACCGCCATGTCCGATCTCGCCCACGCCGCCGCGCTGCCCGTCCGCCTTGCCGATTACCGCCCGCCAGCCTGGCGCGTGGATCACGCGGAACTGGTCTTCGACCTCGGCATCGACGGCACCGAGGTGGCCGCGAAGCTCCACCTGAGCCGCGACCCCGCGCAGCACGAGCCGCTGCGGCTGGACGGCGAAAACCTGGAACTGCTGGCCATCGCGCTGGACGGCGAGGCGCTGCCCGCCAGCGCCTGGCGCGCGATTCCCGGCGGCCTCGAAGTGGACGGCGCGAAGGACGGCAGCGTGCTGGAAACCCGCGTGCGGCTGAACCCCGCCGCCAACACCGCGCTGGAAGGCCTGTACCTCTCCGGTCCGCGCGACACCGGCTTCCTCTTGACCCAGTGCGAGGCGCAGGGCTTTCGCCACATCACCTATTACCCCGACCGCCCGGATGTGCAATCCACCTTCGCCGTGACGCTGCGCGCCGACCGCGCGCGCTTCCCGGTGCTGCTGGCCGGCGGCAATCCCGATGGCGCGGGCGAGCTGGAGGGCGGTCGCCACTGGGCGCGTTTCGCCGACCCGCACCGCAAGCCCAGCTACCTGTTCGCCCTGGTCGCCGGCCGGCTGGAGAAGATCGAGCGCGACTACCGCACCGCCGACGGCCGCGCCGTGCAGCTGAAGATCTGGGCCGAGGCCGACGCGATCGGCCGCTGCCACTACGCGATGGACGCGCTGGAGCGCTCGATGCGCTGGGACGAAGAGGCCTACGGCCGCAACTACGACCTCGACGTGTTCCACGTGGTCGCTACCCACGACTTCAACATGGGCGCGATGGAGAACAAGGGCCTCAACATCTTCAACGCGAAGTGCCTGCTGGCCGACCCCGACACCACCACCGACGACGAGTACCGCCGCGTGGAGGCGGTGGTGGCGCACGAGTATTTCCACAACTGGAGCGGCAACCGCGTCACCTGCCGCGACTGGTTCCAGCTCTCGCTGAAGGAAGGCTTCACCGTGTTCCGCGAGCAGAGCTTCTCGGCCGACATGAACTCGGCGCCGCTGAAGCGCATCGAGGACGTCTCCGTGCTGCGCCGCGCGCAGTTCCCCGAGGACGCCGGCCCGCTGGCGCACCCGGTGCGCCCCGCCGAGTACCGCGAGATCAACAACTTCTACACCGCCACCGTGTACGAGAAAGGCGCCGAGCTGGTGCGCATGCTGGCCGGCAAGCTGGGCGCGGAAGGCTTCCGCCGCGGCACCGACCTGTACTTCGCGCGCAACGACGGCCGCTCCGCCACCATCGAGGATTTCCTCGCCGCGCTGGGCGAGGCCAACCGCGTGGATCTCACGCCCTACCTCGCCTGGTACGGCCAGGCCGGCACGCCGCGCGTCAAGGCGCACGGCGACTACGACGCCGCGCGCCGCGAGTACGTACTCACGCTGGCGCAGCACACGCCGGCCAGCGCGCAGCAGGCGCACACGCAACCGCTGCCGATCCCGGTGAAGCTCGCGCTGTTCGGCGCCGACGGCACGCTGCTGCCGCTGCATCCGGACGGCCAGACGGCCAACGGCGACACCGAGTTGGTGGTGGTGCTGGACCGCGCCGAGCAGCGCTTCGTGTTCAAGGATGTCACCGAGCGCCCGGTGCCCTCGCTGCTGCGCGGCTTCTCCGCGCCGGTGGTGCTGGAATGCAGCTACACGCCCGCCGAACTCGCCCTGCTGCTCGGCCACGATCCCGACGGCTTCAACCGCTGGGAAGCCGGCCAGCAGCTCGCCCTGCGCGCCTGCGATGCGCTGCGCGACGGCGCCGGTCCGGAGGCCGTCGCGGCCTGGTGCGATGTGCTGGCCGCGCTGTTCGACGACGCGCGGCTCGATGCCGCCCTGCTTGCCGACCTGCTCACCCCGCCCGGCGAGATCGAGCTGGCCGAACGCGAATCCGTGGTCGATCCGGCGCGCATCCACGCGCTGCGCCAACAGTTGCAGCAGCGCCTGGCCACGCGCCTCGGCGCCGCCCGGCTGGAGGCGCGCTACCGCGCGCTGGCCGCACGGACCACCGCCGCCCTCGACGCCGCCAGCCAGGCCGACCGCCGCCTGAAGCAGCGCGTGCTGCAGTTGCTGGCCCTGCTCGACCCGGCGCTGGCCTGCGGGCTCGCCGCCGCGCAGTACCGCGAGGCGCCCGGCATGACCGACCGCCTCGGCGCGCTCGCCGTGCTGGCGCGCCACGACGCCGCGCGCAGCGCCGAGCCGCTGGCGCACTACCGCGCACGCTACGCGGACGATCCGCTGGCGCTGGACAAGTGGTTCGCGCTGCAGGCGCAGCTGCCCGGCGAAGGCGCGCTGGCCCGCGTGCAGGCGCTGGAGGCCGACCCCGCCTTCACCCTGAAGAACCCGAACCGCGCCCGCGCCCTGCTCGGCAGTTACGCCAGCGGCAACCCCACCGGCTTCCACCGCCCGGACGGCGCCGGCTACCGGCTGTACACCGAGCGCCTGCTGGCGCTGGACGCGCTGAATCCGCAGATCGCCGCCCGCCTCGCCACCGCGCTCAACGGCTGGCAGCGGCTGGAACCGCAGCGCCGCGAGGCGGCCCATGCCGCGCTCGCCGCGCTGGCCGCCCACGACAAGCTCTCGCGCAACCTCGCCGAGATCGTGGGCAACATGCTCAAGGGCTGAAACGTGAAGCGGCGGCCAAAGCCGCCGCTTCGCAGGCTGGGCCCGGCTTGCGCGTCAGGCCCGGCTCGGCCGAGCGCTCACACCGGCAGGCTCTGCAGCGCGGTACGCAGCCGCACCATGCGCGACTCCAGCCGCGGCTTCAGCATCGCGCGCTCGTCCGCGTTGCGCTCTTCCAGGGTTTCCATCGCCATCTCGATCCGGCCGATCTCGATCAGCAGGTCGTGGTGCGGAAAGAACTTCTCGAAATCGATGTGCATGCCCATGGCGTCTCTCCCGGTTTCCTGTTTGCCGAGGAGGATGCATGGGCCGTGCCAAAGTGTGATTTGCATCACATCGACCCGTCCGGTCCGGCCGCCGGAACTGACGCCCGGCGTCAGCAACTGCCATCGGCCGGCAAAAAGTCCCCTTTCAGTCACCGCATGTTCACGTGGGTGCGGTGAATATCGACCCACGGTCTGGCGGCATGGACGGCCAAGCCCTCCAAGTTTCACGGTTTCTGGCGCCCGGCAATACGGTCATCCTGGATTCCCCCTGTTCCTGAGACCGCCGGGCGCCAGATCTGAACGACGAAACCCCGCCTCGGTGCGGGGTTTCGTGCGTTCGGCGGCGGCGATCGTGCACGATCGCGGAAGCGAACGGGGCCGGAGATGGCCGCACCGCTCAAAAAACGACGGCGCCCCGAAGGGCGCCGTCCTGCTTCCTTTCACGGCACGCGACCAGGCCCCTGTCCTCCCGATCCCGGCGTGCGTTCCCGCACCGCCGCTGCCCATGAAAGTGCGAGACGGATAAAGCAGTTTGCATGCCAAATGCCCGCCACGGCTCGCGCAGTACCATAGCCACTCCCGTTTTTCGCCAGTTCGCAACCATGCTCCACCCCACCCACTACGACGTGATCGTGATCGGCGGCGGCCACGCCGGCACCGAGGCCGCGCTCGCATCCGCCCGTACCGGCGCGCGCACCCTGCTGCTCACCCACAGCATCGAGACGGTGGGCGCGATGAGCTGCAACCCGGCCATCGGCGGCATCGGCAAGGGCCACCTCGTGAAGGAGATCGACGCGCTGGGCGGCGCGATGGCGCATGCGGCGGACCTCGCCGGCATCCAGTGGCGCACGCTGAACGCCTCCAAGGGCCCGGCGGTGCGCGCCACCCGCTGCCAGGCCGACCGTGCGCTGTACCGTGCCGCGATTCGTCGCATCGTGGAAAGCCAGCCCAACCTCGACCTGTTCCAGCAGGCGGTGGACGACCTGATCGTGGAAGGCGGCCGTGCAGTCGGCGTGATGACGCAAATGGGCGTTTCCTTCCGCGCGCGGTCCATCGTGCTCACCGCGGGCACCTTCCTTGCCGGCAAGATCCATATCGGCCCGGCCCAGTACGCCGGCGGCCGCGCCGGCGACCCGCCGGCCAGCGCGCTGGCTGCGCGGCTGCGCGAGCTGCCGCTGGCGGCGGACCGGCTGAAGACCGGCACGCCGCCGCGCATCGACCGCCGCAGCATCGACTTCACCGGGCTGGAGGAACAGCACGGCGACGACCCGGCGCCGGTGTTCTCCTACCTCGGCACGCGCGAGGAGCACCCGCGCCAGGTCAGCTGCTGGATCACCCACACCAGCGAGCGCACCCACGAGATCATCCGCGGCGCGCTGGACCGCTCGCCGCTGTACACCGGCCAGATCGAAGGCACCGGCCCGCGCTATTGCCCCTCGATCGAGGACAAGGTGGTGCGCTTCGCCGAAAAGGGCTCGCACCAGATCTTCATCGAACCGGAAGGCCTGAATACCTTCGAGATCTATCCGAACGGCATCTCCACCTCGCTGCCGTTCGACGTGCAGCTGGCGCTGGTGCATTCGATTCCCGGCTTCGAGCGCGCCCACGTCACCCGCCCCGGCTACGCCATCGAGTACGACTACTTCGACCCGCGCGGCCTCAACCCGTGGCTGGAGACGAAGGCGATCCCGGGCCTGTACTTCGCCGGCCAGATCAACGGCACCACCGGCTACGAGGAAGCCGGCGCGCAAGGGCTGATCGCGGGCCTCAACGCCGCGCTGGGCGCGCAGGGCAAGGCGCCGTGGTATCCGCGCCGCGACGAGGCGTACATCGGCGTGCTGATCGACGACCTCACCAGCAACGGCACCATCGAGCCCTACCGCATGTTCACCTCGCGCGCCGAATACCGGCTGCACCTGCGCGAGGACAACGCCGACCTGCGCCTCACCGAGCAGGGCCACGCGCTGGGCGTGGTGCCACCGGCGCGCTTCGACGCACTGCGCGCGAAACGCGAGGCGGTGGAACGCGAGACGCAGCGCCTGGGCGCACTATGGGCTGCGCCGACCAACGCACTCGGTGCGGCGATCGAACGCCAGCTCGGCATCGCGCTGAGCCGCGAGACGAACGCGCTGGACCTGCTGCGCCGCCCGGAACTGGATTACGCCAAACTCGCCGCCGTGCCCGAACTCGGCCCCGCGGTGGAACGTGAGGACGTCGCCGCCCAGGTCGAGGTGCAGACGAAATACGCGGGCTACCTCGAACGCCAGCGCGAGGAGATCGCGCGCCAGCGCCGCCACGAGCAGACCGCGATTCCCGCCGGCTTCGACTACGACCGCGTGCGCGGCCTCTCCGCCGAGGTGCTGCTCAAGCTCAAGCGCAGCCAGCCGGCCACGCTGGGCCAGGCCGCGCGGATCAGCGGCGTCACGCCTGCGGCGATCTCGCTGCTGCTGGTGCACCTGAAGCGCCACGCCGCCTGAACGATGCAAGGGCCGGCGCCATGGCGGCGCCAGCCCCTCGTTTCGTTGCCGCGCGAGAAAGCGAACCAGCGCTCCATGCAGGCACAACCCGATGCATCCAGGCTCAACGAGAACCTACCTCCACCTGCGCCAGCGATACGCTCCCCAGCTCCCTCGACGCCAGTCCCCGGTTCTCCGAAGTCCCCGCCACAGGCCGCGGAACCAGCAGGCAGCGTTGGTCGCCATTCCTGGCGAAGTGCCTGCAATGCACATCGACGATGGCCAGCGTTCGCTGTGCACGGTCGGACAACCGAATCTCCCAGGCGTGTTCTTCGCCGGACGAGTTGTCGATGGCCACGTTGACGAACGGCGCCGGCGCCATGCCTTGCTTCCGCAGCGCTTCCAGCCGTGCCGTCGCACGCTGCGCCTCCAGGAACTGCCCGTGCCGGTTGCCGACGCGCACCTTCAAACCGAAGCCCGTGTTCAGCTCGGTCGCATAAGTCTCGTACTGGCCCGGCGCCGCGATGACGGTGACGTGCTGCAGGTTGGCCGTTCGCGACTGCTCCTGGGCGATGCTGCCGCCGCTGACGCAAACCAGACCCAACACCAAGGCTGAAGCAATGATCGTGTGTTTCATGGGAACCTCCCGACGGACTCCCGCGTCCGTTGCGCAACCATAGGCCGGCGCGGCGGAAGGTTCTTGAGGGATTCGCGAGGGATACGCGCGGATTCGCTGATGGTTTGTGATGGATCCGCCGGCGGACCCGGCTCGCTGCCGCATGCGCCCGTGGCATGATGCCCGCATTACCGGCACGAGGAGTGGGCACGATGGAAATCTGGATCGGGCGGAACGGCGAACGCCACGGCCCCTACAAGGAAGAGGATGTGCGTGCGTGGCTGCGCAACGGCCAGGTGAGCGCAAGCGACCTCGCCTGGCGCGAAGGACTGGCCGACTGGCAGCCGCTGTCGGCGCTGTTCCCCGACGAAGTGCGCAACGCCGCGCCCGCCACCGACAACTCCAACTCGGCACCTGCCGCGCCGATGCAGCCACTGCCGCAGACCACCGCCGCGGTGCTGGAGGATCACGCCGGCTTCTGGAAGCGCGTGGCGGCCTACATCCTCGACGCGATCGTGCTGTACATCGTGTTCAAGCTGGTCGGCGCGCCGTTCGGGCTCTCCGCCGCGGATGCCGCCGCCCAGGCCACGATGAAGCAGGAGCTGCTTTCCGGCGTGGGCCTCATGCAAGCCTACGAGCACTACTACGCGGCGATGGCGCACTACAGCCTCATCACCACCGTGGTGGGCTGGCTGTACTTCGCCATCTGCGAAAGCTCCGCCTGGCAGGCCACCGTGGGCAAGCTCGCGCTGGGCATCCGGGTCACCGACCTGCAGGGGCGGCGCATCGGCTTCCTGCGCGCACTTGGGCGCTACGGCGCCAAGTTCATCAGCGCGATGATCCTCTGCATCGGCTTCATCATGGTGGCCTTCACCCGGCGCAAGCAGGGCCTGCACGACCTGATCGCCGGCACCCTGGTGCTGAACGGCCGCGCCAGCGAGTTCAGGGACACGGCCGCGAAGCCCACCGCGAACGGCGGCTCGTTCAGCGCCTGATCGCCACCCGAGACTGCAGCGGCGCCGGAGGCGACTCCGGCGCCGCACGCTTTTCCGGCCCGCACAAACGCGCTTGCTATCATCACGGGTCCGGTTCACACGAAGGACGCGCTTCGCCCCATGCTCAGCATCGAACAACGCATTGCCCAGGACATCGCCGCCAAGACCGAGCAGGTGCGCGCGGCGGTGGAACTGCTCGACGGCGGCGCCACCGTGCCGTTCATCGCGCGCTACCGCAAGGAAGTCACCGGCGGCCTGGACGACACCCAGTTGCGCACGCTGGAAGAGCGCCTGCGCTACCTGCGCGAACTGGAGGAGCGCCGCGCGGCGATCCTCGACAGCATCGCCGAGCAGGGCAAGCTCACCGATGCGCTGAAGGCCGACATCCTCGGCGCCGAAACCAAGGCCACGCTGGAAGACCTGTACCTCCCATACAAGCCCAAGCGTCGCACCAAGGCGCAGATCGCCCGCGAGGCGGGGCTGGAGCCGCTGGCCACCGGCCTGCGCGACGACCCCACGCTCGCGCCCGAAACCTTCGCCGAGCAGTTCGTCGATGCGGAGAAAGGCGTGGCCGACGTGCGCGCGGCGCTCGATGGCGCCCGCGCGATCCTGATGGAGTCCATCGCCGAGGACGCGCACCTCGTCGGCGAGCTGCGCGACTGGCTGTGGGACAAGGGCCAGATCCGCGCGAAAGTCGTCGCGGGCAAGGAGAACGAAGGCGCGAAATTCCGCGACTACTTCGACCACATCGAACCGATCGGCAAGATTCCCTCGCACCGCCTGCTGGCGCTGATGCGCGCGCGCAACGAGGGCATCATCGAACTCGAGCTGCAGCCCGCGCTGGACGCCGAGCAAGGCCATGCCGAAGGCGAAGGCCGCGTGGCCGCGCATGCCGGCATCCATGACCGCGGCCGCGCCGCCGACGCCTGGCTGCGCGAGACCGTGCGCCTCACCTGGCGCGTGAAGCTGCACTTGCACCTCACGCTCGACCTGTTCGGCCGCGTGCGCGAAGGCGCGGAGGACGAGGCGATCCGCGTGTTCGGCGACAACCTCAAGGATCTGATGCTGGCCGCGCCCGCCGGCGCCAAGACCGTGCTGGGGCTCGACCCCGGCATCCGCACCGGCTGCAAGGTGGCGGTGGTCGACCCCACCGGCAAGCTGCTCGCCACCGACACCATCTACCCGCACGAACCACGCCGGCAGTGGAACGAGTCGCTGGCCGCGCTGGCGCGCCTGTGCATGAAGCACCACGTCGACCTGATCGCGATCGGCAACGGCACCGCCTCGCGCGAGACCGACAAGCTCGCGGGCGAACTCATCAAGGGCCTCGCCAAGACGCATCCCGAGCACAAGCTGTCGAAGATCGTGGTGAGCGAAGCCGGCGCCTCGGTGTATTCGGCCTCGGAACTCGCCGCGAAGGAATTCCCCGAACTCGACGTGAGCCTGCGCGGCGCCGTCTCCATCGCGCGCCGCCTGCAGGATCCGCTGGCCGAGCTGGTGAAGATCGAACCCAAGGCGATCGGCGTGGGCCAGTACCAGCACGACGTGAACCAGGTGAAGCTGGCGCGCGCGCTGGACGCGCGCGTGGAGGACTGCGTGAACGCAGTGGGCGTGGACGTGAACACCGCCTCCGCCGCCCTGCTCTCGCGCGTGGCCGGCCTCTCCGCCAGCGTGGCGGAGAACGTGGTGAAGCACCGCGACGCGAACGGCCCGTTCGCCAACCGCAAGGCGCTGCTGAAAGTGCCGCGCCTCGGCGACAAGGCGTTCGAGCAGTGCGCCGGCTTCCTGCGCGTGCCCAACGGCGACAACCCGCTGGACGCCAGTGCCGTGCATCCGGAAGCCTATCCGGTGGTGGAGCGCATCATCGCCCAGTGCGGCCGCGAGGTGAAAAGCATCATCGGCGACACCGGCTTCCTGCGCGGCCTCAAGCCCGAGCAGTACACCGACGAGCAGTTCGGCCTGCCCACCGTGCGCGACATCCTCAAGGAGCTGGAGAAACCCGGCCGCGACCCGCGCCCCGAGTTCGTGGCGCCCAGCTTCGCCGAGGGCGTGGAGGACGTGAAGGACCTGCGCCCCGGCATGATCCTCGAAGGCCGCGTCACCAACGTGGCCGCGTTCGGCGCCTTCGTCGACATCGGCGTGCACCAGGACGGCCTCGTGCACGTCTCCGCGCTGTCGCACAGCTTCGTGAAGGATCCGCGCGATGCGGTGAAGGCCGGCGACATCGTCAAGGTGAAGGTGATGGAGGTGGATCTGCCGCGCCAGCGCATCGGCCTGTCGATGCGCCTCGACGACGAGCCGGGCCAGGCGCGCGACAAGGGCGGCGATGCGCGCGGCGCGCGCGACGGCCGCGGCCCGCGCCCCGGCGGCGGCCTGCCCAAGCCCGCGCCGGCCCCGGCCAACAGCGCCTTCGCCGACGCCCTGGCGCGCGCGATCAAGCGCTGAAGTCCCGGCACCCACACCGCATGCTGCAGCGATGCGCTGCAGCATGCGGTTCCGTATGGATTGCCGTACCGTAACGCCCAGCTAACAAGGCCATCCCGGCCGGGGAGTATCCGCATGCTTCGTACCCGTCATCTGGTGGGCGCCATCACTGCCGCCCTGCTGTTCAGCACGGCCGCCAGCGCCACCGATTTCAGCAAGGTCGTCGTGTTCGGCGACAGCCTCAGCGACGCCGGCAACCTGTCGCTGTCGCAGGGTTCGCCGACGCCGCTGCGTTTCACCACCAACCCGGGCAAGACGGCGGCGGAGCTGGTGGCCGCCGGGCTGGGCAGCCCGATCCAGGCCTCGCTGCTGGGCGGCAGCGACTACGCCTTCGGCGGTGCCGGCGTGGTGCAGGGCGTGGCCCCCGTGCCGACCCTGCCGCAGCAGTTCCAGATGTACCTGGCCGCCAACGGCGGCCACGCCGACGGCAACGCGCTGTACCAGGTCTGGGGCGGCGCCAACGACATCTTCTACCTCACCGGCACCACCACCGACCCGAACGCGCTCGCCGCCGGCACCCTCAACGCGGCGAAGACCGAGCTCGGCCTGCTCGGCCAGATGCAGGCGAGCGGCGCCAAATACGTGGTGGTCTACAACCTGCCGAACATGGGCGCCACGCCGGAAGCGCAGGCCGGCGGCGCCGCCGTTTCCGCGGGCGCCACCCAGCTCGCCGTGCTGTTCAACGGCGCCTTGAACACGGGCCTGGCGCAGCTCAGCGGCCAGGGCCTGAACATCATCCCGGTGAACACCTACGGGCTCATCAACGAGGTGATCGCCCATCCCTCGGCCTACGGCTTCAGCAACGTCACCACGCCGGCCTGCAACGGCAGCTCGGTGCAGTGCGGCCCGCAGGGCGCGGGCCTGCCGTTCTCCTACGCGACGGGCACCGACCAGAGCTATTTCTTTGCCGACGGCGTGCATCCCACCACCGCGACGCACAAGATGCTGGCCCAGATCGTGCTCGGCGAAATCGCCGCGCCCGGCCAGGTTTCGCTGCTGGGCGAGGCGCCGCTGGCCGCCAGCGCCGCGCAGACCCGCGCGATCCGCAACGAGATGCTGGCCGACGGCAACGGCAGCGACACCCGCGCCTTCGTCAACGTGGACTATGCGCACCAGCGCTTCGACGGCCAGGCCAGCTCGCCGAAGACCACCAGCAACAACGTCAACCTCACCCTGGGCGTGGACGTGCGCGCCACCGACAATCTCTCCGCCGGCATCGCGCTGGGCGTGGGCCAGCACCACGCCAGCTTCAGCGGCGGTGGCGGCTACAAGCTGCAGGACATCAGCGGCCTCGGCTACGTCACCTGGCACCAGGGCGGCGGCTACGTGGGCGGCTATGCCGATTTCGGCCAGTCCAATTTCAGCGACATCAACCGCCGCCTCGCGATCGGCGCGGCCACCCGCACCGAAAGCGGCAAGACCGACGGTTCGCGCCTGGGCGCGGGCCTCACCGGCGGCTGGTGGTTCGACCTGGGCAGCGTGCGCACCGGCCCGTTCGCCACCGCCGAGTGGCAGACGGTCAAGGTCAGCGGCTACAACGAGGACGGCAACGACAGCACCGCGATGTGGTTCGGCCACCAGCAGCGCAATGCGCTGATCGGCACGCTGGGCTGGCGCGTGCAGGGCCACTGGCAAGCCGGCAACACCCTGCTGTCGCCGTATGCGGAAATCGCCTGGAACCACGACGGCAAGGCCGACGCGCGCGCGGTGAGCGCGGGCCTGACCAGCATGAATGGCAGCTTCGCGCTGACCGGCTACGTGCCGGACAAGACCTGGGGCACCGCCGACCTGGGCCTGTCCGCGCAGTTCAACCCGCAGCTCAGCGGCTGGGTGGGCTACAGCGGCCGCTTCAGCGACAACAGCCAGAAGTACAACAGCGTGAACCTGGGCGTGAAATACGCCTTCTGAAAAGCGCGGAACGGGAAGCACGCCCCGTGAAAAGTGCGGCCATGGATGGCCGCCCATTTGATCTTCGCGATCAGGGATGATCGCAAAGGCAAAGCCATGGATGGCCGCCCGTTTGATCTTCGCGGTCAGGGATGATCGCAAAGGCAAAGCCATGGATGGCCGTCCGTTTGATCTTCGCGGTCAGGGATGATCGCAAAGGCGCATTCAAATCCACGAAAAAGGCCGGCAATGCCGGCCTTTTTCGTGAAGCCTGACGCCGCGGCTTACTTCTTCTTGTTGCCGCCGGCGAGGTTGTAGATGGTCAGCGCCTGCTGGCGCAGGTTGCTGGCTGCGTCGGCGTCCAGCTCGCCGCTCTTGCCGCCGGCCTGCTGCTCGTGCAGCACCACCATGCCGTTCTCGGTCCAGCTGGCGCGCTCGGTCGAGCTGGGCGCGGCGTCCTTGTTCGCCTTCTTCTGCTGCACGGCCACCCACGGCGAACCGTTCTTGTAGGCGAAGTCGGTGCTGGTGAAGCCCTTGTCGCCGTAATCCACCAGCTCGCGGATCACCTTCACCTCGCCGTCCTGGCGGAACACCTGCCAGCCGCGCGAGGCGTTCGGGTCCAGCTTGGTGCCGCTCGACACCTTCATGCCGCCGATCTGCTTGATCAGCGCATTGAAGTCGGCCAGGTCCTTCTCGGCCGGGGTCTGCTCGGCCACCAGCTCGATCGTGGCCTGGTTCTTGTTGCCCTTGGTCAGCACCGGCGCCTGGATCGGCATGGTGTAGTGGCGGGCACCGTCGGTGAGGACGGCCTTCACCACGTACAGGTCGGCCGGATTGATCTCGCCCGGCTTGAAGTTCAGCTCGAACGAGTAGGGGAAGGTTGTGCCCGCGGGCGCCGTCTTGCTGGCCACCGGCGCCGAACCGGCCTGCGCGGAGGACACGTCGACCAGGTTGATCACCAGCTGCGCGTTCGGCGACGGCTGGATCGGGCCGCGCACCGTGATGGTGCCGCTCACGGAACCGGCGGTGGCGGCCGCGGTCGAAGCGGCGCTGGCAGCGCCGCTCTCCGACTGCGACGACGCCGACGAGCCGCAACCGGCCAAGGCCAGCACGGCCATCGACATCACCGACAAAACCATCTTGCGCATGGGGTAAGCCTCGTTGCTGAATTGGATCGAACACGGAAACCGGACGGTGCGACTACGCCTGGGTTTCTTCGCGGGGGAAACGCCGAGCATAGCCCAAAATGCATGGCAACGGGAAAGTCAAGCCGGTCTACCCACACTTTTGCGTGAACGTATACGAAACGGCCGCGCGGCAACGGTCAACCGGAACTTCTTGGTGACGCTTATCATTTTCCGTGAGGGATTCCGTCGCAGGCCAAGGACAGCGCTGCTTGGGCCGGGCGAGCAGGGGCTGAACTGCGACGCAAGCACGTTTTGCGGCCAAACGGCTCCTTTACGCTGCCAACGCATTCTTTCGACACGATAACGCGCAAACTTGCGACCCGTTCCCCCTGTCCATCCAAGGTCAACCGCCATGAGCACGCAGAAAATTCCGCACGATCCGCTCCAGTCGACCTTCGCCGATCGCATCAAGTTGCTGATCCAGCGCGTGGGCAGCGCCACCGAGATCGCACGCATGTGCGGCTTTTCCGAAGGCGTGGTGCGCAGCTGGCGCGACGGCAACACCGACCCCTCGCGTGCGCGCTGCGTCACCATGGCGCGCACGCTGGGCATCTCCCTGGTCTGGCTGGTTGCCGGCGAGGGCGCCCTGCAGGTCGACCCGAACACCATCGGCGGGGACGATGCGCAGTACAGCTCCGAAACCGTCTCGCCGCAGCGTTCGCGCGGCCGCATCAACCACGCCCACCCGCGCCTGGCGGCCCACGTCGACACCGCGCTCGACCCGCATCGGCTGAATACCGCGATGCAGATCCTGCAGTCGGAGCTGGAGCTGGCGAACAGTCCGCTGACGCTCGCCGAGAACACCGACATGCTCAGCAACCTGTACGAGATCCTGGGCAGCGACGGTTCGAGCGTGGACGCCGCCGCCATGCTGAAGTTCAATCGCCAGCTGGCCGAGCGCATCCGTCAGGCGAAGACGCGCGAAATCGCCTGATATCAGGGACAGCCCGCGCCTCGCTGGCACCACGACACGCGGCGACCCGACCGGGTCGCCGCGTTTTTGTTGGAAGAACGCGGGCGCCCGCCCGGCCGAGTCTCGCGATCAGCCGCGCAGCAGCGCGATGTCGGCCACCGCGCCGAAGGCGGCCTTGAGCCGCCCCAGCAGGGCGAGGCGGTTGCGGCGCACCGCCGGGTTCTCCGCATTCACCAGCACCTGCTCGAAGAACGCGTCCACCGGCGCCTGCAGCTGCGCCAGCCGCTTCAGCACGCTGGTGTAGTCGCCGCGCCGCAGCGCTTCGGTGGTCTCCTGGCTGGCCACGCCGAGCGCATCGGCCAACGCGCGCTCCGCGGCATCCTCGAAGTGCGCGGGATCGAGCGCTTCCGGCGGCACCGCGCCGCCATCCTCTTCGGCCTGCTTGCGCAGGATGTTCGCCACGCGCTTGTTCGCCGCGGCCAGGCTGGCCGCTTCCGGCAACTGGCCGAACTCGACCACGGCATGCAGGCGGTGGTCGAAATCGGGCAGCGTCTCCGGCTGCACCGCGAGCACGGCCTCGTAGGCTTCGGCCGGGCAGCCCTGCTCCGCGTAATAGCCGCGCAGGCGATCCAGCACGAAATCGACCAGCTCGACCGCCAGCGCCGCTCGGCGTTGGCCGATGTCGACCGCGGGCGGCTTGCCGTCCTTGCCGGGCTTCACGCCAGCCAAGAGGGCCGCGTCGGGCAGCAGTTCCAGCGCCTCGATGAACACGGCGCGCAGGTCGAGCTCCAGCTTGCCCTCGATCAGGGTGCGCGCCAGGCCCAGCGCGGCACGGCGCAGGGCGAACGGGTCCTTGTTGCCGCTGGGCTTCAGGCCCACCGCGAAGATGCCGGCGAGGGTGTCGAGACGCTCGGCCACGGCCAGCACCTGGCCCAGCGGGTCGGCGGCGATGCCGTCGCGGGCGTAGCGCGGCTGGTAGTAGCTGTCCAGCGCCGTCGCCACGTCGGCCTGTTCGCCGTCGTGGCCGGCGTAGTAGCGGCCCATCACGCCCTGCAGTTCGGGGAACTCGCCCACCATGCGGGTGAGCAGGTCGCACTTGCTCAGGGAAGCCGCGCGGGTGGCCGCGCCGGCATCGACGCCGACGCGCCCGGCCACGATGCGCGCCAGTTCGGCCACGCGCACGCTCTTGTCCCACAGGCTGCCCAGCGCCTGCTGGTAGGTGACGCCCTTGAGCTGCTCCTGATAGCTCGCCAGCGGCGTCTTCAGGTCCTCGTCCCAGAAGAACTTCGCGTCGGCGAAGCGCGGGCGGATCACGCGCTCGTAGCCCTTGCGGATCTCGGCGGGCTGCTTCGATTCGATGTTCGCGACGCCGATGAAGTGCTCGGTGAGCTTGCCGCCCGCGTCGAACACCGGCACGAACTTCTGGTTGGTCTCCATGGTGGTGACCAGCGCCTCCGGCGGCACGGCGAGGAAGCCGCGCTCGAAGTCGCAGGCGATCGCCACCGGCCACTCGACGAGGTTCGCGATCTCGTCGAGCAGCGCCTCGTCGAGCCGCGGCTCGCCGCCGGTCGCCTGCGCCGCGCGCGCCACCTCGGCGCGCACGCGCGCACGCCGCTCGGCCGGATCGGCCAGCACCTTGGCGGCGCGCATCGCGTCGAGCCAGCCGTCGGCATCGGCCACGTGCACCGGCTGCGGATGCATGTAGCGGTGGCCGCGCGACTGCCGGCCGCTCTTCAGGCCCAGCACTTCGCCATCGACGACATCCGCGCCGTGCAGCATCACCAGCCAGTGCGCGGGGCGCACGAAGGCGTAGTCGTGATCGGCCCAGCGCATCGGACGCGGGATCGGCAGGCCCTTGAGCGCCTCGTCCACGATCTCCGGCAGCAGGGCGGCCAGCGCCTGGCCCGGCTTCACCGCGCGGAACACGAACCACGCGCCCTTGTCGGTCTCGAGCTTTTCCAGCTGCGCGACTTCCACGCCGCAGGACTGCGCGAAGCCGGTGAGCGCCTTCGACGGCCGGCCCTGCGCATCCAGCGCGGCGTTGACCGCCGGGCCGCGGCGCTCGACGGACTGCTCCGGCTGCAGCGCGGCGACGCGCGGTATATGGACGGCCAAACGCCGCGGCGAGCAGTACGCCTTCGCCTCGTCGACGGCGGCCTCGATGCCGCGCCTGGCGAGGCCGTCGCAGATGCCGCGCGCGAACGCGGCGGACAATTCGTCGAGCGCCTTCGGCGGCAGCTCCTCGGTGCCCAGTTCGATCAGCAGCGACTTGGCGGCGCTCATGCGGCCTGCTCCTTGGTGTTCTTCTTCAGGCCCGGGAAGCCGAGCTTCTCGCGCTGCGCCACGTAGGCCTCGGCCACCGCGCGCGCCAGCGTGCGCACGCGCAGGATGTAGCGCTGGCGTTCGGTGACGCTGATCGCGCGGCGCGCGTCGAGCAGGTTGAAGGTGTGGCTCGCCTTCATCACCTGCTCGTAGGCCGGCAGCGGCAGGTTCGCGGCGATCAGCTGGTTCGCGGTGGCCTCGCACACGTCGAACCAGCGCAGCAGTTCCGGCACGTTCGCGTGCTCGAAGTTGTAGGTGCTCTGCTCGACTTCGTTCTGGTGGAATACGTCGCCGTAGGTGACGGTGCCGTGCGGGCCGCGCGTCCACACCAGGTCGTAGACGTTGTCCACGTTCTGCAGGTACATCGCCAGGCGTTCGAGGCCGTAGGTGACCTCGCCGGTGACCGGCCGGCATTCCAAGCCGCCGGCCTGCTGGAAGTAGGTGAACTGGGTCACCTCCATGCCGTTCAACCACACCTCCCAGCCCAGCCCCCAGGCGCCCAGCGTGGGCGATTCCCAGTTGTCCTCGACGAAGCGCAGGTCGTGCACCAGCGGGTCGATGCCCAGTTCCTTCAGCGAGCCGATGTATAGCTCGAGGATGTTCTCCGGGTTCGGTTTCATCACCACCTGGTACTGGTAGTAATGCTGCAGGCGGTTCGGGTTCTCGCCGTAGCGGCCGTCGGTGGGTCGGCGCGAGGGCTGCACGTAGGCCGCGGCCCAGGGCTCGGGGCCGAGCGAACGCAGGAAGGTGGCCGGATGGAAGGTGCCGGCGCCGACCTCGGTGTCGAGCGGCTGCAGCAGCACGCAACCCTGCGCCGCCCAGTAGCGGTTGAGGGTCTGGATCACATCCTGGAAAGTGGGTGCGGACATGGTTTTCCGTGACCGTGAACAAAGCGCGTTAGTATAGCTGCAGCACGCTTGCGCACTGGTTTTCCGCCACTGCGCCGCGCCACGGGGAGTTGTCCGGATGGCCGCATCACCGCAAATCGCAACCCTGCTCGGCCGCCGCGGCCGGCTGGAGCTGGACGAGCTGCTCGCCGCGCTGGTGGTCGACGGCTACCTCGGCGCCGACGACGCCAAGCAGGTGCGCATGGGTTCGCGTTCCGGCCGCAGCGCGGTGGAGCTGCACCCGCTGGTGCTGATCGCGAACGCGAAGCTGCCGAACCTGCGCGATCCCGGCCGTCCGCTGAGTCTGGAAGCGCTGGTGGAATGGCTGGCCGGGCACGCCGGCCTGCCCTACCTCAAGATCGACCCGATGAAGGTCAACGTGGCCGCGGTCACCCAGGTGGTGAGCCACGCCTATGCGCAGCGCCACCGCATCCTGCCGGTGGCGGCCGCGCCGGGCGAGGTGACCTTCGCCACCGCCGAACCGTTCGATGCCGCTTGGGCGCGCGATCTCTCGCACATGCTGCGCCGGGACGTGCACCGCGTGGTGTCCAGCCCGATCGACATCAACCGCTACCTGCAGGAGTTCTACGGCGTCCAGCGCTCGATCCAGCTGGCGCAGGACGCGAAGGCGAACGGCGGCTACGACACCTCGGCGATCCTCAACTTCGAGCAGCTGGTCGAGCTGGGCAAGAGCGGCGAAGTCGGCGCCGACGACCGCCACGTGGTGCACATCGTCGACTGGCTGCTGCAGTACGCGTTCGAGCAGCGCGCCTCGGACATCCACCTGGAGCCGCGCCGCGAGGCCGGGCAGATGCGCTTCCGCATCGACGGCGTGATGCACAAGGTGTTCGAGCTGCCGCCGCCGGTGATGAGCGCGGTGACCGCGCGCATCAAGATCCTCGCACGCATGGACGTGGCCGAGAAACGCCGCCCGCAGGACGGCCGCATCAAGACCCGCTCCTCTACCGGGCGCGAAGTGGAATTGCGCGTGTCCAGCATGCCCACCGCGTTCGGCGAGAAGATGGTGCTGCGCATCTTCGACCCCGACCTGGTGGTGAAGGACTTCGCCCAGCTCGGTTTCTCCGCGGGCGAGACGGCGCAGTGGCGGCACATGGTGGAGCGCCCGCACGGCATCGTGCTGGTCACCGGCCCCACCGGCTCGGGCAAGACCACCACGCTGTACTCCACGCTGAAACACCTCGCCACGCCGGAGATGAACGTGTGCACGGTGGAAGACCCGATCGAGATGGTCTCCTCCGAGTTCAACCAGATGCAGGTGCAGCCCTCGATCGACCTCGACTTCGCCGCCGGCGTGCGCACCCTGCTGCGGCAGGATCCGGACATCATCATGGTGGGCGAAATCCGCGATCTGGAAACCGCGCAGATGGCGGTGCAGGCCTCGCTCACCGGCCACCTGGTGCTCTCCACCCTGCACACCAACGATGCGCCCAGCGCGGTGACGCGCCTGCTCGATCTCGGCGTGCCGCACTACCTGATCCAGTCCACGCTCACCGGCGTGGTCGCGCAGCGCCTGGTGCGCACGCTGTGCCCCTACTGCAAGCGCGAAGCCGCGCAGGATCCGCATGAATGGCGCGCGCTCACCCACGGCTGGGCGCTGCCGGTGCCGGACAGCGTGTGCGCGCCGGTCGGCTGCCTGGAATGCCGCAACACCGGCTTCATGGGCCGCACCGGCATCTACGAGATGATGCCGCTGTCGCCGCGCCTGCGCGGGCTGATCACGGCGCAGACCGACTTGGGCAACTTCGGCCAGGTCGCGCTGTCCGAAGGCATGCGCCCGCTGCGCATCTCCGCCGCCGAGCAGGTGGCGCGCGGACTCACCACGGTGCAGGAAGTGCTGGCCGTGCTGCCGCCGATCGAAGCGCCCGACGAACACGCACCGACTCCTCCATCCCCGCCCGCATGAAACCCGTCCTGATCGTCCGCACCGGCCGCGCGCCGGACGCCATCCGCGCCCGCCACGGCGATTTCGCGCACTGGTTCCGGCTCGGCGCGCAGCTGCCGCCGCAACGCCTGCTCGTCGTCGACGTCGAAGCCGGCGAAGCGCTGCCCCGGCCCGACGCGGTGGCCGGCGCGCTGATCACCGGCTCGGCGGCGATGGTCACCGAACGCGCCGACTGGAGCGAACGCGCCGCCGAGTGGATCCGCCGCGCGATGGACGCGGAGCTGCCGATGTTCGGCGTCTGCTTCGGCCATCAGCTGATGGCGCACGCGCTGGGCGGCCGCGTCGATTACCTCCCCGGCGGACGCGAGATCGGCACGCAAGCGATCGAATTGCTCGCCGCGGCCGAAGGCGATCCGCTGGCCAGCGCGCTGCCGAAAAGTTTCCGCGCGCACACCACGCACGAGCAGAGCGTGCTGGAGGCGCCGCCCAGCGCCGTGGTGCTGGCCCGCTCGGAGCGCGATCCGCATCATTGGCTGCGCTACGGTCCGCATGCCGTGAGCACGCAGTTCCACCCCGAATTCAGCGCCGACGTGATGCGCGCCTACATCCGCCGCAAGCATGCCGACATGCAGCGCGAAGGCTCCGACCCGCAGCGCAGCTACCGCGAGGTGGCGGCGACGCCAGTCGCGCGCGGACTGCTGCAGCACTTCGCCCGCCGCCATGGGCTGTCGCACGGCGGCCGCCACCGTTGAGAGTCAATGCCGCAGGCGCCGCGCGATCGCGTCGCGCGAGAACAGCGCAAAGACCAGGCCGAACACGAAACCGCCGATGTGCGCCCACCACACGTAGGCGCCGTAGCTGGGGCCGGCATAGCTGAAGAGCAGCTGCAGCAGCACCCAGATGCCGATCAGCAGGAAGGCCGGCACGCGCACGAATTCCAGGTACAAGCCCAGCGGCAGCACCAGGCCCAGGCGTGCGCGCGGAAACAGCGCCACGTAGGTGCCGACCACCGCCGACACTGCGCCGCTGCAGCCGATGATCGGCAGCCGCACGCCGGCCAGCGACAGTGCACCGATCAGATTCGCGACGATGCCGCCGAGCACGAACAGCAGCAGGAAGCGCAACGAGCCCAACGCACGCTCGCCCGGCAAGCCGAAGATCACCAGGAACAGCAGGTTGCTGAGCAGGTGCAGCCAGGTAACGTGGATGAACAGCGCGGTGAACAGGCGCAGCAGCGAGGGGTCGGTCAGCTGCGGCCACAGCGGCTCGTGCGCATTGAAGATGTTCGCCGGCACCGTGCCCCATTCCTGCAACACGGCGAGCCGCTGCGACAGCGGCAACATGGCCAACCAGACGAAGCACAGCACGCACACGCTGACGATCAGCAGCGTGGCCCACTGCCATTGCCGGCGTCGGCGTGTCTCGACATGTACGAACAAGCTCGCGCTCCGCTTTCCTCGCCGTCGCCGCATGATAGGCGATCGCGGCACGGTTCCGGCCTCGACCACGCCGCATGAACAGGCTTTGCCGGCAAGCGCCCAAAAACAAACACCCCCACCGGGATCGGTGAGGGTGTTCGAGGGATAAAGCCCCTGGCGGTGACCT
>OFTY01000135.1_pt1 | contig 81946 bp, 69 predicted proteins | sample 1775061 | NCBI WGS metagenome assembly OFTY01 (sample SAMN08195773, study PRJEB24354) | sludge metagenome | isolation source: sludge from phenol fed wastewater aerobic bioreactor B | place: India: Nagpur | collected 2016-09-16 | reverse complement strand
CCTATCAAATCCGCTCCAGCGACCTCGAAGACGAGTGGATCAAGGCCAAACTGGCGCGCCCAATCCCGTGTCGCGCCCAAGACGACAACCAGGAATCGCTATTTTCCGACATTTGAAAAGGGGGTGCACAACGAATCAGCCTTTGCCCTGCGCTGAAAATCCTGGCTCTTCACCGGTTCAGACCGCGGCGGTCAGCGCACCGCCGTCATGATGAGCCTCATTGCCACGGCAAAGCTCAACGACATCGATCCGCAAGCCTGACCGATTTTGCCGGCGACGATGACGATGTTCTGCTTGATAAGCTCCAGTGTTTCCTGCCGTCGGGACCGTCCCTTCGACAAGCCCGGGGAAGCCCCGTCGGTTGTCTTCTGCCCCGGTGCCTCAGATCGGATCCCAAGAGAAGACGTCACCCGAACGCTCCGGCGGGGTGAAAGCCGCGCGGAAGGCAGGCAGGGCGCGTTCTGCAATCAGGGCCGGCGTCCAGCCACCTCCCGATTGGACGCTGCGGATCGGTCGCATGGCGTTGAACAGGAACAGCTCGTTGAGACGCGCTGCGAAGACCTGCCCGGTAACACCCTCTGCCGCCGCCGAGGCCAGGAAGACGACGAGCGGCGCGTTGGTTTCCGGTGTCATGCGCTTCATGCGTTCGACACGCGCCTGTTCCTCCGGTGTCGTTGCAGGAATGGAACTTGTCATCCGGCTCCAGGCGAAGGGCGCGACGCAGTTCGAGCGCACGCCGAACCGGCTCATGTCCAGAGCGATTGATTTCGAAAGGCCGACGATACCGAGCTTGGCCGCGGAATAATTCGCCTGACCGAAATTTCCGATCAGCCCCGAGGTGCTGGTCATATGCACGAAAGCGCCGCTGCCCTGGGCCCGAAACGGCTCGGCCGCCGCACGGCTCATGTAGAAGCTGCCGTTCAGGTGGACGTTGATCACCGCTTCCCAATCGGACGGATCCATCTTGTGGAAGATGACATCCCGAAGTATCCCGGCATTGTTGACCACCACATCGACCTGGCCAAAGCTGTCCATCGCCATCTCGATGGTGCGGCGCGCGGCATTCCATTCGGACACGCTTTCGCCCGAGATGATCGCCTGCCCGCCGATCTCTTCGATCATCGCCCGGGTTTCCTCCGCGGGTGCGCTGGAGCGCTCGCCGCTTCCTCCCAGTGATACGCCGATATCGTTGATCACCACGCGAGTGCCCGCCGTGGCGAATTCCAGCGCGATGCCCCGACCGCTCCCGCCGCCCGCTCCCGTGATGACCGCACCGTTGCCCTCAAGTCCCAAACCCACTGTCATTTCGTACTTCCTCCTTGAACAGGCTGCCTTATCGGCCGAGACCGAGCACTTGCTTGGCAACAATGTTGCGCTGAATTTCGGATGACCCGCCATAAATCGACGTCGGGCGTGCCTGAAGGAAGACGCTGCCAGGATAGAGCGTCGGCGTGTCCGGCAACTGTCCGGCAAGTGTTCCCAGTTCCCCGGCAACGTCCATGATGCGGTCTGTGATCTTCTGGTAGAGCGCGGATTGGTTGATCTTGAGCATGGAAACGTCGGGACCGAGCCTTTCGCCGCGTCGCACCTTGTCTGCGAAGCTCGTGTAGAAGGACTTGTGGTCCTCGAGTTCCATGCGCAATCCGTTGAGGAGCGATGCATGGTCGCCGCTCTTCCCCAGATGGTCGCAAAGCCGCTCGAGATGGCCGAGCGCGCCTTCTGATTGCTTTGGCGAGCCCAGGAACAGGCGTTCGAAGCCAAGGAGGTTCTTGGCGATGGTCCAACCCTCGTTCACCTCGCCGACAATCGCGTCAGCGGGAATGCGGACATCGTCGAAGAAGACCTCTGCAAATTCGGCGTGCAGGTCGATGTTGACGATCGAACGCACCTTTACGCCGGGCATATCCATCGGCATAAGAAAGAAGCTTATGCCCTTTTGCTTGGCGGCCTGAGGATCCGTGCGGGCAAGCACGAAAATCCATTGCGCGTCCATGCCCAGCGTCGTCCAGACCTTCTGGCCGTTGATTACCCACTGATCGGCTTCGCGCACAGCGGAGGTACGGAGCGCCGCCAGGTCGGAGCCGGCATCGGGTTCGCTATAGCCTTGACACCAGATGATTTCGCCCGAGAGGATCTTCGGCAGATGGTAGGCGCGTTGAGCATCGGTTCCATGGGCGATCAGGAGAGGACCTACCATGGTCAGTCCGGTATCAGGCAGTCGGGCGCAACCATAGCGTTCCATTTCCTCGATCATGATCAGCAGCTTCGAGGGCGACAGTCCCATCCCCCCATATTCGCGCGGCCAGCCAGGCGCCAGCCAGCCCTGCTGCGACAGGATTCTGTACCAGGGCATGGCTTCTGCAGCGTGCAACCGTTTGGGGGGACTACGCAGGTTCTGCGGATAGCTGGCGGCGATCCAGTTCCGGACCGCCGCGCGGAAGTCGGCGTCTGTGAGCGGGTCCAGGTCCGCATGCGGCTGTGGCGCGGTCGGGCTAGTGATGGCTGTCATGTCGCTCTCCCCGGATATGGGTGCGGGTTTCCCGAAAAAGGCTGCGCGCCCTTCCTCAACAGTCGCCATGATCCCGCTCATGGCCGTCCCTCCCTCAGGCCGCCGTAACGTTGGCGATGAAAGCCGGCACTGCCGTAGCGCGGCGCCAGCACCATGGCGCGGCGCAGGAACAAGCCGATATCGGCCTCGTCGGTGTAACCGATGGCACCGTGAAACTGCACCGCCTGTCGCGTGACCAGCATGGCGGCATCGGCCGCCCGCGCCTTCGCCCTGGAGGTGATACGACGGCAGTCGTCGCCCGTATCGAAGGTTTCGACGGCATCGCGCAGCACCGCCCGCGTCAAGCCAATCTCGATTTCCATATCCACAGCCTTGTGCTGCAACGCCTGGAAGTAGCCGATTGGTTGGCCGAACTGGACGCGAGTCTTGAGGTAGTCAAGCGTGATGGCAAAGGCGCGCTCCATGAGTCCGAGCAATGCCGACGCCGTGGCCAGGGCCGCGGCTTCGAGCGCCTTCGCATCGGGCGCCGATAACCGTTTCGCCTCGACCCCATCGAGGATCAAGGTCGCCGTGTGACCGCCGTCGAGGGTGCTTTCGATTTCAAGCGACACGCCCGCGGCTTTCGCGTCGATCAACCAGCAGGCTTCCGTTGAAACGACCAGAAATACATCGGCGGCGGCGGCCATTGGCACGAAACGCCGTCTTCCCGATATCCGCCCCTCGGCCTCGGTGATGCCTCCGGCGAGCGTGAGGCCATCGGGGGTATCGAGCCAGGCCGGCAAGACAAGCTTGTCACCGCTCAACGCTTCGGCGGGTGCGTCCTTGCCCATGAGATCGAGAGCAAGCTGGGCCTCGATGAACGGCTCGGGCAGCAACGCCGCTCCGACTTCACCGGCGAGTGCCGCATATTCCGCCATGCCGAGACCTGCCCCGCCTGCCGTTTCTGGCAGCCGAATTCCAAGCCACCCCATGGCGGAAATCTCGCTCCAGCGTCCTCGATCCATTCCCGGCCTGCCAAAGCGCAGATGTCGAACCGCCTTGAGATCGCCATCGCGCGGGGCAATGCCTGCGGCGCTTTCGACCAGCAGGCGCACCCCCTCAAGCCTGTCCTCGCCCGTTGCGAGCGCTGCAGCCATCGCCGTTTCCTCCTTATTCGAATTGGGCGAGACCGTTTGCGAGCACCACCACGTCGCGCTCCGTCACGCGAATGCGGAACGAGCCGTCCGGCCAGATTTCCGTAAGCAGGGTCTCCCCCGGCAGGACCGTCGCACTGAAACGAACATCAAGCCCCTTCAGTCGCGTCGGATCGCCTGCGCAAAGCGTCTTCATCAGAGCATGCGCTACGATGCCCAGGCTGCACAATCCGTGCAGGATGGGTCGCTCGAATCCGGCCTTGGCGGCAACATCAGGATCAATGTGCAAGGGATTCCCGTCGCCATTCCAACGGTACCAGAGCGCCTGCTCGGGCCGCGTTTGCGTCTTGCGCACAAACGCAGGATCCGTTTCAGGCAGCGCATGGGTCTGCTTCACCGGACCGGCCGGCCCCCCGAAACCTCCGTCCCCGCGCAGGAAGGTGGTGGCACGGGTCGTCGCGTAGAGCCTGCCATCCTCCGCGTCGCGCAGTTCCTTTTCGCTATAAAGCAGCGCGCCGCGCCCGGCGCCCTTGTCGATGATTCCCGTCACGCGGGTCTTGCCGATCACCACGCCTTCCGGCGGCAACGGGCCATACAGCGTAATGCCCTGCTCACCATGGACGAGGCGCAGCGCATCGACCCCGGTATCGGGGTTGGCAAGCCAGAACCCCGGATGCCCGAGCACCAGGGGCATGGTCGGAAAGGGGGTCAGCGGACCTGCGCCGACGAACCGCAGATCACCCCTGTCCATCGGATCCTGTCCGACGCCGATGGACAGGGCGTAGAAGGCACACTCGCGCGGACCATAGCTCTGACGGACCTCGGGAATGTCGTAGGCCATCAGCTTTTCGTAGTCGATCACGGCAAAACCTCATCATCGCACTCGATCACTGCGTCGAGCGCGAAGGCCCCGTCGGGCAGCGCGAGCACCGGATTGAGATCGATCGCGCGCAGGCGCGGGCCCGCAGCGGCGGCAAAGGCGGAAAGCCGTGACAACATGGAAGCAAGCGCATCAAGATCGGCGGGCGCGCGGCCGCGTGCCCCGGTCAGGATTGCCGCAGCCTTGATCGACAGGATCATCTCCCGCGCCGTCGCCTCGTCGAAGGGGCAGGGACGGATCGCCACGTCTTTGAGAATCTCGACAAAGATCCCGCCAAGACCGAAGACGGCGACGGGGCCAAAGACAGGGTCGCGGCTGATACCTATCAGGCATTCGACGCCCCCCGAAAGCTGTCGGGCAACCAGGATACCGGCAATGCGCGCTGCGGGCGCCGTCCTGCCGACCGTGTCGAGAATTTCTTGATAGGCCGCACGGACGCAATCGGTATCGACCAGGTTCAGCCTGACACCGCCGATATCGGACTTGTGAACGATGTCGGGCGAAACGATCTTCATCACGACAGGGAATCCGAGTTCGGCAGCGGCGGCTACCGCCTCCTCCGCCGAGTGCACGATCCGCTCGGCCGCAGCCGCTATGCCGGCTTTCGCAAGAAGCGCCTTTGCCGCGAATTCGTCGGGGCTGACGGCCGGGAGGTGGACATTCGGCAGATCCGGCAGAACCTTCGGCTTTCGCGCCATCATTTCGCCGACCCGTCCCATCGCCGCCATGGCCCGCACGGCCCGGCTTGGATCGGAAAATACGAGGAAACCGGCCTCTTCGTAGGCGCGGGTGACGGTGTCATCCGCGATGATGCAAAGCGCCAGCAGCCGGTCGGGAAACTCGGTGCGGATCTTGTGCAAGGTTTCGCGCAGTTTCGGCGCAAGCGTCGCGCTTCCGGCCACATAGGTCATGAAACACAGGATCGACCGGTATCCGCCATCTCTGAGCGCCGCGCGGGTGAACTCCTCGAACAATGACATGTCGTTCAGCGCCTGGGCCGTGCAGTCGAGCGGATTGGCCGGAGCGCCATAGGGCAGAAGCTGTTTCAACCGGGCCTGCGCCTCGGCCGGCATGGCCGGCATCGGCAAGCCTGCCAGTTCCGCCTCATCGCTGGCGACTATACCCGCGCCGCCGCTGATGGTGATCACGCCAAGACTATTCTGGGCAGGATAGATCCGCTGCCGCGCCGCGTAGGCGAAATCAAGCATCTGCTCAGTATCACGCACCCGGATGACGCCATGCTCGGCGAGAACCGCCTCGGCCACGGCATCGTCCCCGGCTAGCGAGGCTGTATGCGAGGCGGCCGCCGAAGCGCCGAGAGGGCTGCGTCCGGATTTCAGCATAAAGACCGGTTTGCCGGCCGCTCGCGCCGTATCGAGGGCGGCGATCATGCGGTCCGCGTCGCGAAAACCTTCTTGATAGGCGCAGATCACGTCCACCGTGTCACTGCCGGCCATCCAGCCGATTGCGTCAGCGACCGTCACGTCCGCTTCATTGCCGGTGGTGACCAGAACGGACGCACCAAGCCCGCGCACGCGCGCCACTGCCGAAAGATGAGCCCCGTAAGCGCCTGACTGGCTAGCGATGCCGACATTGCCCGGCAAGGGGAAAGCCATTTCCAACGATGAGGAAAAGGTGCCGTAATACCCCACGGCAACATTGTAGACCCCCAACGTGTTGGGACCGAGCACGCGCATGCCGTAACCATGTGCAATGGCCAGCACTTCGGCCTGGATTTTCTCTCCGGCCGCACCCGTTTCGGCAAATCCTGCGGAAAACAGCGTGACCGAGCGGCATCCCTTTTCGCCAAGAGCCCTTACGATCTCCGGCGTCTGCTTCGCCGCGACAGCGATGATGCCGGCCTCCGGCGTCTCGGGCAGATCGGCGACCGAAGCATAGCAGGCAAGCCCCTGCACCTCGTCACGGCCGGGATTTACCGGCAGGATTCGACCCTTGTAACCGCCGCTCAGCATGGCGGCTATCGGGCGTCCGCCGATACGCGCAGGATCCGCGGATGCGCCGATGATCGCAACGGAACGCGGCGCCAGAAGCGCACCAAGGGATGCGAAATCATAGGTCCGAGGCTTCGCGTTCATGTTCACAGCACAACCTCCGAACCGAGAAACGCCGTAACCTGGCTCGACAGCGTTCCGCCGTTGCCATGCAGAAGCGCCACCTCCGCTGCCTTCAACTGGCGCTCGCCGCCTTCCCCCCGAATTTGGGCCACGCCTTCGGCAATCAGAAACATGCCGTACATTCCCGGATGAACACAGGACAGGCCGCCACCGTTGGTATTGACCGCCAGTTCGCCCCCCGGTGCGATGCGTCCGTCCTGAACGAAGTGGCCGCCTTCGCCCTTCGGGCAAAAGCCGAGATCCTCCAGGAAGAGGATGGTATTGATCGTGAAGGCGTCATAGAGCATGACCAGATCGACCTCACTGCGGGCCAGACCCGCCATTTCGAAGGCGCGCGGCCCGCTTTCACTGGCTGCGGTCACGGTAAGGTCGGGCATGGCCTGAATCGATCTATGCCAATTCGCGCCGGCCGCGCCGAGGAAATAGACGGGCTTTTTAGGGAAGTCTCTGGCCCTCTCGGAACGGACGAGAATGCAGGCCGCGGCGCCATCGGTCACCAGACAGCAGTCGCCGGCAGTCAAGGGATCGCTGACCATGCGCATCGACAATACGTCGTCGCGGGTCAATGGACCACGCGCAAAGGCATCGGGGTTGAGGTTCGCCCAATGGCGCGCGGAAACCGCGACATCGGCCAGCATTTCCCGAGTGGTTCCGTACTGGTGCATATGCCGACTGGTGGCAAGCGCATAGGCCGTGATCGGATGGCGTGGCGCGTAGGGCGTCTCGTGCCATTGCGGCTCCGACATGGAGACGAGGCGACCGCCTGCCGTGCGCTGATTGGAACCGTAGCAGATCAGCGCCACGTCGCAAAGCCCTGCGTCCAGCGCGAGAGATGCCTGCAAGAGATGCATCTCGAAGCTGGAGCCGCCGACATTCGTGCTGTCGAAGTATTTCGGCTTCAGGCCAAGATATTCGGTCACGCTCATCGAGGCGAATGCGTGGCTGCTGGTCGCCGCGAAAACCGCGTCGATATCGCCGAGCCTAAGGCCGGCATCCGCCAGGGCCGCATGGACGGAAAGCCCCAGAAGTTCAATGGCCGAGTAGCCGGGCGCCTCACCCACACCCGCCACACCCATGCCGACGATCGCTGTTTTCCCGCGAATGGAATGGCTCATGTCACTTCTCCTCCGGCTCGAAGACGACGCGGGGATTTTCTCCCGCCTCGATCCGCGCCCTGACGCGGGCCCCGATGGGCAGCGTCTCGACACCGACAACCGTGGCCATCATCCGCGGCCCCTCATCAAGGTTGATGAGCGCCACGTTGTAGGAACCTTCGCGCTTGCGATTGACCGTGATGGCATAGACCGTGCCACCGCCCGAGGCTTCGACCCAGTCGAGATCGACCGCGCCGGAAGGCGCCATCACCTTCGGATAAAAGACGTACTCGCCCGTCTCGCGACTGCGCTGGATCATGAAACGTCCCTCGGCCAGGAACGCCTCGTAGATCGCCTGCGGCCCGGCGGTTGCTTTTGCGGCGGCTGTATCGCCCATCATTCCCCTCCTCGGACGAGGCTGCTGGCGCGGCAGAACCGGATCTGCCCCGCGCGCACGCCCCATTTGCCAATCATGCCGACCAGCAGCCTGATATGCCTTCACATCCAGTTCCATCGCTTCGGGAAGGGTTGGCGCGGGCGTGCCAGGCAACCTGCCCGGTTCCAGGATCGGTGGCCCACAGCATCGCAACCTCCCATTGCAACGCAGAATCAATCATCGAGCCATTTTTTCGCATAAAGAACCCATTTCGTCTATGAGAAAATATCGTGTCCCACCGCGTTCTCTAATCGCCATCGTCAACAGCTGATCTTTAGCGTTTCACCACGCGCACCGGAGTCCAGGGTTCGCCGCAGATCCTGGCAACCGCGACCTTCGTGTTATCGTAAAGGATCGACAGCGGCACACCGCCGAAGAAGGCGAACGCCGATACATGCCCGTCCAGAAAGGCCTCGGTCATCTCGGCTGGATAGGCCTTCACGAAGCAGGCATCCGATTGCAGGAGGTCCATGCAGAAGAAATGCATCTTCCGGCGGACACCATCGATCACGCCCACCGCTTCGCCAAAATCCACTTGCGCATGTCCTGGCGGGTGCGCCAGCGGCACGAACGTCTAGCGCCCGCGCACACGGCACAGCCGGACATAATCCTTTACGACAGTCCTTTACGACAGTGTAGCCCCCACCAAAGCCATGCTCGTCGCGCAGACGTTCAAATATCCGTTTGGCGCTATGCCGTTGCTTCACAGGCGCGATGCGATCCGCTGCCAGGATCGCGTCGATCACTGGCAGCAGTGGCCCCAACTTCGGCTTCGCCACAGGCTTGGTCGGCGTGTAGCCCGGCGGCAGCGAGAACCGGCACATCTTCGATATCGTCTCGCCGCTCAGTCCAAAGACCTTCGCAGCTTCCCGCTGGCTTCCCCCATACGTCAAACGTCCATAGTCGCCCCGGCATAGCCGGGGGATTTCCACAGTGGATTAAAGGGCCGATCCACAGCCAAGCCAGCGCGTGCCGGTCAAGCGCTCGACGTCAACCTGTTTGCGCATCAACTCGCGCAGTAGCGACATCACCGCCGCGCAAGCATGGCTTGAGGCTTCGGCCAGCGGCCCCACCAGATATACCTCGCGCAGGCAATCCGCAGCGCGCCAGCGGGCGACCCTTAATGTGCCGGCAGCTGCTTCGCGCGCGATAGCATGCAAGGGAAGGATTGAGGCGCCTTTCCCGCGTTCGACCAACTCCTTGATGTTCTGATAGGAGTCCAGCTCGATATCCACTGACAGCCTGATCCCTTTGGCGCTGGCCCAGCCTTCCAGAAGCTGCCGCAGCCCATGCGCCGGGCCGGGCAGGATCAGCGGCAAGCCCAAAAGCGCCGAGGCCCCGATCTTGGCCGGGAGGTCGTGACCGGGCGGGACCAGCAGCACCAACTCTTCGTGCAGAAGCAGCTCTGATCGGAAACGGGCATCGGTGGCTGGCAGATACAGCACGGCCAAGTCAACGCGGCCCTCGCGCAACCAATCCAGCACGAAGCCGCTCATCGCCTCGGAGATCGTCAGCCGTACGCCGGGAAGCTGCGCCTTGGCCGCAAGCACCAGATCCGGCGACAGCATTCCGCCGATCGTGCCGGGCAAGCCGAGCCGCACCTCGCCTTGCGGCTCGCGTCCGAGGTTGCGGATGTCGTCCTCCATCCGCGACATGTCGATCAAGAGCCGCCTTGCCCGCGCCAGCAGCATCTCGCCGGCCTCGGTCAGCTGCACCCCGCGCGCACCGCGCAAAAGAAGCTTGGTACCCAGATGCTCTTCCATGTTGCGCAGATGCAGCGATAGCGAGGGCTGGGCGACGTTCAGCCGATGCGACGCTGCCGAGATCGACCCCGTCTCGGCAATCGCCTGAAAATAGCGCAGCTGTCGCAGGTCCACCGACAGTCCTTCCTCTCGCTCTAACAATCATATTTTAGCATGGCTGCCGTCGCGATTATATATTTGTGCGATGTGGCGCCCATCCACTAACTGCATGGCATCGAAAAAGAGGAGCAGACAGGTGATCGAGACCGGAAAAGGGGCATTCCAGGACATCCGCGATGCGGTGCGGGCGCTCTGCGCGCAGTTTCCCGATGCGTATCACCGCCGAGTCGACGAGGCCCGCGGCTACCCCGAAGAGTTTGTGGAGGCGCTGACCCGGGCGGGGTGGATGGCGGCGCTGATCCCCGAAGCCTACGGCGGCTCGGGGCTGGGCCTTACGGAAGCCTCAGTAATCATGGAGGAAATCAACCGCTCGGGGGGCAATTCCGGCGCCTGCCACGGCCAGATGTACAATATGAACACTCTGATCCGGCACGGTTCCGAGGAACAGCGCCGCCGCTATCTGCCGAAGATCGCCGCAGGCGAACTGCGGCTGCAGTCGATGGGTGTGACCGAGCCGACAACGGGCACCGATACCACGAAGATCAAGACTACCGCGGTCCGCAGGGGCGACCGCTATGTGATCAACGGCCAGAAGGTCTGGATCAGCCGAGTGCAGCATTCGGATCTGATGATCCTGCTGGCCCGCACCACGCCGCTGGCCGAGGTGGCGAAGAAATCCGAGGGCCTTTCGATCTTCCTTGTCGACATCAAGGCGGCGATGGGCGCGGGCATGGCTGTGCGCCCGATCCCGAACATGGTCAACCACGAGACCAACGAATTGTTCTTCGACAATCTGGAGATCCCGGTCGAGAACCTGATCGGCGAAGAGGGCAAGGGGTTCAAGTACATCCTGACCGGGCTGAACGCCGAGCGGACGCTGATCGCGGCCGAATGTATCGGCGACGGTTACTGGTTCACCGAACGGGTCGCGAAATATGTCTCGGAACGCGAGGTCTTCGGTCGGCCGATCGGCAAGAACCAAGGCGTGCAATTCCCGATCGCCGAGGCCTTCATCGATGTCGAGGCCGCGAATCTGATGCGGTGGGAGGCCTGTCGGCGCTATGACGCGGGGCTTGATTGCGGGGCCCAGGCGAACATGGCCAAGTACCTGGCTGCCAAGGCCAGCTGGGGGGCCGCCAATGCCTGCATCCAGTTCCACGGCGGCTTCGGCTTTGCCTGCGAATATGATGTCGAGCGCAAGTTCCGCGAGACCCGGCTCTATCAGGTTGCCCCGATCTCGACCAACCTGATCCTCAGCTATGTCGCCGAACATATCCTCGGCATGCCGAGGTCGTTCTGATGGGCTTGCCGCTAAAGGGAGTGAAGGTCGTCGCCATCGAACAGGCCGTGGCCGCGCCCTTTGCTACCGCCCGTCTGGCCGATGCCGGGGCAGAGGTGATCAAAATCGAACGGCCCGAGGGCGATCTCGCCCGCGGCTATGACGATGCGGCCAGGGGCCAGTCGAGCTATTTCGTCTGGCTGAACCGCGGCAAGACATCGGTGACACTGGACCTCGGCTCAGCCTGGGGCAGGGCCGAACTGGCGCGGCTGATCGGCGACGCCGATGTGCTGGTCCAGAATCTGAGGCGCGGCGCGCTGGCGCGTCTAGGCTTTCCGGTCGAGCGGCTGGCGCGGGACTTTCCCCAGCTCATCACCTGCTCGATTTCCGGTTATGGCAATGACGGGCCGATGGCCGACCGCAAGGCCTATGACCTGTTGATCCAGGCCGAGGCGGGGCTCTGCTCCATCACCGGCGGGCCTTCGGAACCGGCGCGGGTGGGCATATCGCTGGTCGATATCGCGACAGGCGCAACCGCCTATTCGGCCATTCTTGAAGCGCTGATCGGCCGAGGCATCACCGGGAAAGGGGCTGCGATCTCGGTCTCGATGTTCGATGTCATGGCCGACTGGCTGACCGTGCCGCTCCTGAATCACGAAGGCGGAAAGAGCCCCAAGCGCATCGGCATGGCGCATCCCTCGATCGCCCCCTATGGCGTCTTCACCGCCCGCGACGGTGCGCCGATCCTGATCGCGGTGCAGAGCGACCGCGAATGGCGAGCCCTCGCCCAGGACTTTCTGGGGGATCCGGCGCTGGGCATCGATCCGCGCTTTGCCACCAATGTCGCCCGCGTTGCCAACCGGGCGGAAACCGATGCCGCGGTCGCTAGAGCTTTTGCCAACCACGATGCGGCCGGCGCGATCGAGGTTCTTCTGGCCGCCGATATCGCTCTGGCCTCGGTCAATGACATGGAAAAGCTGTCGCACCACCCGCATCTGCGCCGGGTGACCGTCGCCACGCCGAACGGCCCGGTGCAGATTCCCGCGCCCGCACCGATCTTTTCGGGCGAGGACCGCAGCTATGGCCCCGTCCCGCCGCTTCAACCCCTTGCCGAGGCATGATGACATGATCCCGCTCGACCTTGACCATCTGCGCCAATGGATTGGCCGCGAGGAGACACGGGCCGAGCGGCTGACCGCCGCAATCGCCGCGCGGTTCAATGCCACCTTCGACCGCCCCGAAGCCCCATCGGAAGGCGAACCGGCCCCGAGCCTGATCCACCTCTGCCTCGCCCCCGATACTGCGCCGACCTCGACGCTTGGCCCCGATGGCCACCCGGCCCGGGGCGGTTTCCTGCCGCCCGTGCCCCTGCCCCGCCGCATGTGGGCGGGCGGACATTTCCGCTTTCACGAAAATATCCGGATCGGCGACACGGTCACCCGCCACTCGGTGGTCCGCGATGTGACCGTCAAGCAAGGCCGCAGCGGCCCGCTGTGCCTCGTCACGGTCGAGCATCGCATCGATAGCGGCGGCGCGCTTGCCATCACCGAACGCCAGGACATCATCTATCGCGGAGCCGGTCCCGCCGCCCCCCCGTCTGGCGCTCCCTCGTCTGCCACTGCCGAGGCCGCGCCGCAGGGCCGGTATCGCCAAGCGGTCGACGCAGGCCCGGCGCTCCTGTTCCGCTACTCGGCGCTGACCTTCAATGGCCACCGGATCCATTACGACGCGCCCTATGCCCGGGCGGAGGAGGGCTATCCGGGGCTCGTCGTGCACGGGCCGCTGCAGGCCACGCTTCTGCTGCAGTTCGCCGAAGCCCTGCGCGGAAAGCGCCCCGCGCAGATCGGCTTTCGCGGCCTTTCCCCCCTCTTCGACACCGCCGGCTTCACCCTGCATGCGCAGGACGAGGCGAACACATTGCGGCTCTGGACCGCGGCCGAGGGCGGGCCGGTGGCGATGGAAGCGCGGGCGGAATGGTGACCCTTGTTCGCGCACCCCTGTTTGTGCCCGCCGACCGGCCCGAACGCTTCGGGAAAGCGGCGGCCTCGGGGGCTGATGCGGTGATCCTCGATCTGGAGGACGCCGTGGCCCCCGCGGCCAAGGCCGCCGCCCGCGCTGCGCTGCGCTGCGATTTCACCACCCTGCCGGTGATCCTGCGCATCAATGCTGCCGGGACAGCCTGGCATGCAGACGACCTTGCGGCGGCAACGTCGCTTCACCCCTCCGCCGTCATGGTTCCCAAGGCCGAGGCCCCCGACGATCTCAAACTCATCTCTGCCGCGTTGGGCGACATACCCTTGGTCGCCCTTGTCGAAACCGCCCGCGGTCTTGCGCAAGGCCGGGCGATTGCCGTTGTGCCAGGCGTGATCCGCCTTGCCTTCGGTTCGGTCGACTTCTGCGCCGATCTTCGGTGCGCGCATACCTCCGAGGTGCTGCTGCCTGCACGCTCCGAACTGGTGCTCGCATCACGTCTTGCTGATCTGCCCGGGCCGCTCGACGGGGTGACCACCTCGCTGGATGACCCGGACGAAACGGCGCGCGACGCAGGACGAGCGCGCGATCAGGGGATGGGCGGCAAGCTGTGCATCCATCCCTGCCAGATCGAACCCGTGCTGGCCGTCTTCGCCCCCACGACCGAACAGATTGACTGGGCCAGACGCGTCCTGGCCAGCGGCGATGGCGCGGTCCGGATCGACGGTGCCATGGTAGACAAACCCCTCCGCCAGCGGGCACACGCCATCCTTGCCGAAGCCGCACACAGCGCGCGCCGGCCGGTGTGACATTGAACCGGAGAAGACCGTATGGTCGGTGAAGGTGACCCGCCCCCGTAGTAAGCAGGAAACGGGGGTTGCGCCGGATGGGCCGGAGCCGAGCACCATGTTTAAGCGAGGCCGAACCATGGATGAGCATAGCGAACGTTTTATCGGACTCGATACGTCGAAATTGAAGATCTCGGTTGCGGTCGCGGAAGGTGAGCGGAACGGTGAAGTTCGATTTTTCGAAGATATTTCAGCCGAGCTGACGTCGGTGGCATCGATGGTGGCCATTGCCCGCGCCGAGGTGAAGATCGGCAAGGTCAACCTCGCCTACAACTTCAACCGACTTGCCTGGCTCGACGCCTGAGTTGCGCCTGCCTGACCGGAATGACGCCCGATCCGGCAGCCTGAGCCACGCCAAACCGGTCAATACGCCCCTGATGATACCGCCGGGCGCCCGATCCGTACCACCGCGCCGCCGTAATCGCCATTCAACTGCGTTCTTCGATGTGTCCTGTCGCTTTCCTGCTCGCGTAAACCCCGCCATCCAAACGCGCCTGGAAAGCCTCCCAAGATCGATCCGCGAGATCGCGTGGAAGGCGATGAGACTGACCACCTGATCGGGCGGTGTGCAGTTCCGGGTCGGCGTCTACCAGTCTCCGGCCAAGGCGGCGTAAGTCCGATCGCTGGCCGAGAAGACGTCGGAGCGAAGGAGGGCAAGGAGCCGGTCAGCCAACCAATTGGCTACGAATGAAAGGCCGACCCATCGCGCCATCTAGGCGGCCGTCATGCATGAGTAATGTGGGTTCCGTAAAGATTAGCGGAAATGCGGTTCGTCGTATCGCGCAGTTCGCGGGCCAATGCGTCGAGTTCCTTCTTCGTCATCTGGCCCATGATGGCAATGCCGCTGATACCGAAGCGCACCCGGCCCTCGTGATCAACGATAACGGCGGCCGCAATGTCGAGACCTTGGAAGAGGTTCCCGTGGTCGAAGGCGAAACCGGTCAGCTGGGCTCGCTCCACGTCTGCCGCATACTCCTCGAAAGTCGGTGCGTTCTGCCAGCGTAGCGACCTGAACCGGCGCCGCAGTTCCGAATTCGGCAGCCGGCGGGTCGCCGCGACGCAGCGGCCCACCGCGCCGGCAAGAGCCGGAAGTCGCGACCCGAGCGCCATGTCGACACGGACCGTCTTGCCTTCCACCACGCGATCCACAAGCACGATGCGGTCATGGGGCGTGACTTTCCACAGGCCGATCAACGCCCGCCGCTCGACCGAAAGTTGCTCCAAGACAGGGTGCAACAGATCGATCTGGTTGGTGCCCAACAGGGGAACAGAGAACTCGAGAAGTCCAAGTCCTGGACTATATTCCTTGGTCGATGGATTCATCGAAATCAGACCCTCATTCGCCAGGGTACGCAGGATGTTGAACGTGGTCGAAACGTTGATCCCGGTTTCACGAGCAATGCGGGCGACACCCGACGCTGCATAGTCATGGGTCAGGAAACGCAGGATGGAAATGGCATTCTCAACTGCGCCGACAAACTTCTGAGTGCCGCGCGTCGTTACGTTTGCCATTTTCTCGCCAGCGACCCCTTGCACCTCTTTCATGCCTCACTCCGTTCGACTTTTAAGCCGATTATACAATTTCTAGGGCGAATTCGGAAGTACGTTGTTCGCCTTGAACAATTCCCGTATCTTCGGTTTTCCGCAGAAACGTTACAGTTTTGTTCGCGATTCACACCGAGGACCGCCGATATTCTGCGGGCGTGACGCCAACCATCCTGCGGAAGGTCCGGCAGAAATGACTCTGGTCTGAAAACCCGCAGTCGAGAGCCACGGCCGTCATGGAGATATTTCCCTTTTGCAACATCGTCTTTGCTCGTTCGATCCTCTTGCGAATTATGAAAGAGTGCGGCGTCTGACCAAACTCGGCCTTGAACTTCCTGGAAAAGTGGAAAGGGCTCAGCCCGACCGTGCTTGCCAGGCTTTCGAGACCGAAGTTCTCACCCAGATATTCTTCGATAAATTCGAGGATCCTGTGGCTCTGCAGTGTGCTGAAGACAGTGGGATTCAGGTTCGGCAGATCGACCTTCGCGAACCGGCGCAATAGATGAACGGCGATCTGGGTTCGGACGGCGTCGACCAGAAGATTCTGACCGGGACCCCCATGCGCCATCTCATCCTCGAGAACCTGAAGGCACTGCGGAATGACCGTATCGACGCGGCGGAGGTGATCGTCGATCTCGATCGATGCCGGCTCGCGCCCGAAAACCTGTTCCGCGGTCTCGGCGAGGGTGTCATGGCTGAGATAGATATGCCTCACGTTGATCGGCTTGTCCCAATGCCAGATCGACTGCTCAGCCCGCGTCAGCAGGGACACGACGCCGCGCTCCACGGTCGCCGTTTGCCAAGGGCCGCCGCTGCGTCGCCGCATGGTCGATTTCCCGCCCTGGTAGACGACGATCATGTAGTCCCGCATCTCGGGGATGTCGACTTCCTGCTCATCGTATTGGTAGCCCATGACCGTGATGCCTCTCCAGCCGAGGCGTGAACTGTCGAGCGTTCTGTTTCCGGGTATCCACCGCGGGATCAGATCAGGTGGAATTAGATTGCTCATGTTTTCCTCCTCCTAGGACGAGGTACCTTCCCCGGCACCCCCTTGTTCGCTCAGTTGGACGCCGCCAAGTTGAAGTTCACCGCAAGGCTTCGTAACGTTCAGGCAGCGGCATCGCGGATCATGTTCCGCGCAATGACCAGCTGCTGGATCTGGGTGGTTCCCTCGTAGATTCGGAACAGCCGGACATCGCGGTAGAAGCGTTCGACGGCATATTCGGCCATATAGCCCGCCCCGCCGTGAATCTGCACGGCGCGATCCGCGACCCGTCCCACCATCTCGCTGGCAAACATTTTGCAGCAGGCCGCATCGGTGGAGACATTGGCACCGAAATCCTTGCGGCGCGCGGTTTCCTCGATCATGCAGCGTGCCGCAAAAGCCTCGGCGCGGCTGTCGGCCAGCATCGCCTGCACCAATTGCTTTTCGGCGATGGGTTCACCGAATTGCCTGCGCTCCATTGCAAAGGCGAGGCTGTCGCGGATCAGCCGCTCCGCCGCACCGACGCAGACCGCCGAGATGTGGAGCCGGCCACGGTCCAACACCTTCATCGCGGTCTTGAAGCCCTGGTTCTCGCGGCCGGGGCCGCCGATGATGTTGTCGGCAGGGACGCGAACGTCCTGCAGGATGACATCGCTGCTGTGCGAGCCCTTCTGCCCCATCTTCCTGTCATGCGGCCCGACCGACAGCCCCGGCGTTCCGGCCTCGACCAGAAAGGCGGACACGCCCGAGGCATCGGTGGTTGTGGGGTCCGTGCGTGCGAAGACCGTGAAGACATGAGCGTGCGGGGCGTTGGTGATGAAACGCTTGGTGCCATTTAGGACGAAATGGTCCCCATCACGGCGCGCTGAGGTGCGCACCGACCCGGCGTCGGAGCCTGCGTCGGGCTCGGTCAGCGCAAAGGAAGCGATCATCTCACCGCTTGCAAGCTTCGGCAGGTAGGCCGCCTTCTGCTCCGGCGTGCCGTCGATGATGATCCCCTGCGAGCCGATGCCGTTGTTGGTGCCGACGAGCGAGCGGAACACAGGCGACGTCTGCCCCAGAACGAGGGCCGCGGCTACCTCTTCAGCCATCGTCAGGCCCAGACCGCCGAACTCCTCGGGGATCGACATGCCGAAAAGGCCCATGTCACGGATTTCGGCGATCAGCGCGGGCGGAATGGCATCTTCTTCCGCTACCAGTTCCTCGTTGGGGATCAGGCGCTCCTTCACAAAGCGGCCTAGTGTGTCCAGAAATTGTGCAAGCGTTTCGGGGTCTAGTGGCATGTCGTTCGAAGTCCTGAATTCAGTGGGCGATCGCCGACACGCGGCGGACGAGTTCGACAAGGCGGGGCGCGACATCGCTTTCGATCCAGTCGCGCGTCAGGTTCTGAGACGGCCCGCCACAGTTGAAGGCCATGGCCGGCGAGCCATCCCGCGGCACAAGCGCCACGGCAACGGCATTGACGTCCGGCTTCCATTCAGTGAGCGACATACAATAGCCACGCTCCTGATAGCATTCGATCGCAGCCTCGATCCCGCGCCTGACTTCCGCCCAGGCGGCCCCTTCGTGCTGCCCAAGCTGCTCGAACAAAGCGGCGCGCTGTTCGGGAGGGATGACGGAAAGATAGGCGCGCCCGACGGCGGTGGTTGCCATCTTGATATGGGCGCCGACCTCGATGGCGAGCGTTACCGCATTTTCCCCGCGGCAACGCTCTAGATAAACCATGGTCAGGCGATCCGGGCTTGCCAGGGCGACAGGCATCCCGGTGTGGTCGGCAAGCTCCTGCATGTAGGGCCTTGCGATCTGGCGCAGCGGCATGCCAGCCAGACAGGAGAACCCCAGCGAAAGCACCGGCGGCGCAAGTTGATAGCGCGCGGTGTCGGGATTCCAGCTCAGATAGTCGAGCTTGTGGAGGGTATAGGTCAGGCGCGAGACCGTCGACTTGCTCAACCCGGTGCGCATGGCGAAGTCGCCGTTGCCAAGTGCTTCTCCCTCGCGCCGAAAGGCGCGTAGAATTTCGAGACCCCGTGCAAGAGCGACCACGAAATCGCGGTCCTTTCCATCGCCTTCTGCGCGCTCCTTGCGTGGTCGCACGTTCGCTCCTCCCCGGCGGTCCGCCCTTAGATGACAAGGTTAGTGGCGCTATCGCCCCTGTCAATAGTGCGGAAAACTTTTCCGCACTGCAGAATACCTCATCCTACCGCCGATTGCTGAACAGTATTCTGACTGTCGGAATAGACACCCCCTCCACTCATGCGACGCGAACATGGTACCGGGTGCGCGACCGTTCCAGCCCATGCCGCGCGGAAGCGCGCCTCGATCGGGCAGCAAGAATATACAATGTATCGAGCAAGACTATTCAATACAGGCCACTTCAACCCCTCCAAGGTTGAAAATGTTGGGAAGACGTCACCGTGGCCAGCGTGTGCCGCGTGGATGCCGATCGAGCGGACTAAGATATCTGCAAGACAAACCGATCTCTTGGAGAGGAAGCATGATAATCAGCAAGGAGGCCGATAAACTACGGTCGCTCTATCAGAGTTGGACCGACCAGATGGTTGAAGATCCGAACCTCACTATCCTGAATCTGCGCAGCATGTTCGACGAATGGGGTCAGCCGGCGCTGGAGCCTGAGAACGTTACCTACAAGAGCGACCATGTGGGCGGTGTCGAGGCGATCTGGGCACTGCCCGCCGGTGCCGACACCAAGCGCGTGATCCTCTACACCCATGGCGGTGGCTTTTGCGTGGGGTCGGCCGACAGCCACCGCAAGATGGTCGGGCATCTGGCCAAGGCTCTTGGCGCGACAGCCTGCAACCTGCACTATCGCCGCGCGCCAGAACACCCCTTCCCCGCCCAGATCGAGGATGCTGTGGCCGCCTACAAGGCGCTGCTGGCCAAGGGATTTGATGCGAAGAATATCCTAACGGCGGGCGACAGCGCAGGGGGCAACCTTGCCGTCGCCTCGGTTTTGAAGTTCCGCGAGCTTGGCCTGTCGCTGCCGGGTGCCGTCATCGCCTATTCGCCCTGGCTCGATATGGCGCTGCGCGGCAAGACGTTGGAAACCAATGCCGGGACGGACGCTCTTGTCAGCCGTGCCATCCTGGAAGGGATGGCGGGCATGTTCCTGGGCGGTGCAACCGACCCGCTCAACCCGCTGGCCAACCCGCTGGAGAACGACTTCACCGGCTTCCCGCCGCTCTACATCACCTGCGGAAGCGCCGAGACGCTGCAAAGCGACTCGGAGGCGCTCTATGCCAAGGCCAAGGCCGCGGGCGTGAAGACGACGCTTTCGGTGGTTCCCGGCATGCAGCACGTCTTTCCGTCGCTGGCGGGCCGTGCGCCCGAGGCCGATCAGGAACTGGCCCGCATCGCCGCCTGGTATCGCGCGCTGTGAACCCGCCGCCCAGCGTCGCTGGGCGGCCTGACGCGTCAAGACAGTCAATCCGGTACCAGGCCCGTATCGCACGGGGCTTCGGAGCTATGATATGGAAAGATCAATGACCAAGACTCTTGAAACCACCAAGACCAAAGGCGCCGATTTCGATGCTGTCGTCGTCGGCGCGGGCTTCGGTGGCCTCTACTCCGTTTACAAACTTCGCAATGAGCAAAGCCTGAACGTCAAGGCCTATGACGGCGCCGGCGATGTCGGCGGCACCTGGTTCTGGAACCGCTATCCAGGAGCCTTGTCGGACACGGAAAGCTTCGTCTACCGCTATTCCTTCAGCGGCGAATTGCTGCAGAAAGGCCACTGGAAGACCCGCTACCTGACCCAGCCCGAGATCCTCTCCTACATGAACGAAGTGGCGGATACCTACGATCTGCGCCGCAGCTACGAGTTCAACACCCGCGTCACCGCAGCCCGTTTCAACGAGAAAACCGGGCTCTGGCATGTGACCACCGACAAGGGACAGACCGTCACGGCGAAATACCTCATCACCGGTCTTGGCCTTCTCTCGGCGACGAACCTGCCGACGTTCAAGGGCATCGACAGCTTCAAGGGACAGATCCTGCACACCGGTGCCTGGCCGGAGGGGGGCGACCTGAAGGGCAAGCGCGTGGGCATCATCGGTACCGGCTCGACCGGGACTCAGGTAATCACCGCCACCGCCCCCATCGCGAAACACCTGACGGTGTTCCAGCGTTCGCCGCAATATGTTGTGCCGATCGGGAACACGCCGCAGGACGAGGCGACGATCGCTGCGCAGATGGCCAGCTATGACGACATCTGGAAACAGGTGAAATCGTCGGCCGTGGCGTTCGGCTTCGAGGAAAGCACCATCCCCGCGGAAACAGCCACGCCCGAGGAACGTGAGCGCGTGTTCGAGGCGGCATGGCAGCGCGGCGGCGGTTTCTACTTCATGTTTGGCACCTTCTGCGACATCGCCACCAGCCAGATCGCCAATGACGCGGCGGCCGACTTCATCAAGAAGAAGATCCGGCAGATCGTGAAGGATCCCGAGACCGCGAGGAAGCTGACGCCGACCGACCTCTACGCCAAGCGGCCCTTGTGCGGGAGCGACTACTACGGGGTCTACAACCGCCCCAACGTCACGCTGGCCGATGTGAAAGCTGATCCGATCGCGGAATTTACCCCGACCGGCATCCGTCAGGAAAGCGGCGCCGAGCATGAACTGGACGTGGTGATCTTCGCTACCGGCTTTGACGCGGTGGACGGCAACTACACGAGGATGGACCTGCGCGGCCGCGGCGGCCTGACGATGCGCGACAAGTGGAAGGACGGCCCCTTGGGCTATCTGGGCATGATGGAGGCGGATTTCCCGAATCTCTTCATGATCCTTGGCCCGAACGGCCCCTTCACAAACTTGCCGCCAAGCATCGAGACGCAGGTCGAATGGTTTTCGGACACCATCGAAATGATGGAGGCCAAGGGTCTGAAGAGCATCGAGCCGACCGAGGCTGCCCGCGACGAATGGGTCGCCCTGTGCCGCACGATTGCCGACATGACCCTGTTCCCGAAAGCTGACAGCTGGATCTTCGGTGCCAACATCCCCGGCAAGAAGAACGCGGTCATGTTCTACCTGGCGGGCCTTGGCAACTACCGCGCTGCGATCGACGCGGTGAAGGGTGGTGGCTACCAGACCATGATCTTCAACCGCGAGACGGTCGCAGGCTGAGGCTGCGGATCGGCGGCAGGCCCGGGGCGATGGTTCCAGGCCCGGTTCTGCGGAAGAGAGCAAGAAGAGAGCAACAAAGGAGAGAATCTGTGGGACGTGTATCGGGAAAAGTCGCCCTCGTGACGGGCGCTGCGATGGGGATGGGCAAGTCCCACTCCGAACTTCTGGCGCGCGAGGGTGCGCATGTCTTTGTCACCGACCGCGAAGCAGCGGCGGGCGAAGCGGTGGCCAAGGGCATCGTGGCTGCCGGGGGCAAGGCCGATTTCATCAAGCATGACGTGACCAGCGAGGATGATTGGTCAAAGCTCATCGACGCCGTGCGCGCCAAGGCCGGACGGCTGGACATTCTGGTGAACAACGCCGGCATCCTGATCCTGAAGGCGCTGCACGAGACCTCGCCCGAGGAATTTGACCGGGTGATGAACGTCAACGTGAAGGGCGTCTATCTGGGCATCCGTGCCGCCGTGCCGCTGATGAAGGAATCGGGCAAGGCCTCGATCATCAACATATCGTCCATCTACGGCATCGCTGGCGCCGCGATGGCGGGGGCCTACATCAGCTCCAAGGGCGCGGTGCGGCTGATGACCAAATCCTGCGCCGTCGATCTGGCGGATACGGGCATCCGGGTCAATTCGATCCACCCGGGCGTCATCGACACGCCGATGACCAAGGATCTTCTGCATGCCGATCCGGAAGCGCGGGAGGCGCTCCTTGGCCCGACGCTGCTGAATCGGCCCTGCCAGCCCGAGGAAGTTTCGAACGCGGTGCTGTTCCTGGCCTCGGATGAAGCCTCGTTCGTCCACGGTGCCGAGTTGGTGGTCGACGGCGGGTACACCGCGAACTGACCGTTCCGGATCCGCTGCGAATGCGCAGCCCTGAACCTGAGATCTGCCGACAGCTTGCCTGTCGGCAGTCAACAATCGGGACAGTCGCAGAGCGCAGTCAACAATAGGAGAAGTGATGATGTTGGCGCCAAGAAAAAGGGTTCGGTATTCATTGTTTGTCGCGGCCGGGTTTGCTGTTCAGTGCCTGATGTCGGGGACCGCCGCGTATGGGCAGGATTCGCAGCCGCGCGACTTCGTGCCCTTACCGGCGGGAACGAACCTTGCGTTGGTATATTATCTTGGCAGCACCTCAGACACTTTGGTTGACGGGAATGGGGACGACGTGGCGGACTCCAATCTCGACACAAACGTGACCCTTCTTCGCTATGTCAAATATTTCGACCTCGCGGGAATGCGTGTTGACGTGAACGTGCTGCAACCCTTCGGAGGTCTGAACAATATGAGGATTGCCGGAACCGACATCGACACCAAGCACTTCTCCTCCGGGGATCTTACGCTTGTCGGTACGATCTGGCCGCTGAACGATGCCAAAAACGGACGCTACTTTGGCATTGCCACCTATCTCACCCTGCCGACCGGCAACTATTCTGCCACCAAGCCTAGCTTGGGGTCCAACCGATGGTCTGTCGCCGTTCAGCCAGCCTTCCTGTTCAATATCGCCCCCAAATGGTCGGTCGATGTTGTGGGGGGAGTCACAATCTATGGGGACAACAACGATGGCCCCGGTGGCGTGCAAGTCGAGAAGGATGCAAGCTATACCGCGCTCGGCTGGGTCAACTACAATGCAAGCGATAAGACGATGCTCTCGGCTGGGGCCACGACAAGCCGGGGGGGCGCCGAAACGGTAGGAAGCATCAAGGGCGCGGACATGGAATCCACCACAGTTCGAGTGGCCTGGTCCCAGATGCTCGACCCGACAACGCAGTTCATGATGGAAGTTGGACACGATGTGGACGCACAGAATACGTTCAAGCGCGACACAACCCTGACCCTCCGGCTCGCGAAATTCTTCTGAACGGCGCGGGAGCGGTGGATCGAAATATTCTTGGGTAAGGCGGAAAGCGTCGATCGTCCGGAAACGAGTGATGCTTTCCACCCCATTCCAGCAACTGCAAATTCAAAAGCTACATCATTGGTGAGCTGTAACGGAGGAAAACATCATGCATTGCCAATGTGTTCATGAATTCGGTCAACCCCTGCGTCCAGACGACAGGCCGGACATGACCCCTCGCGGAACGGAGGTCATCTTGTCCGTGACCGCCGCCGGCGTCTGTCACACCGACCTGCATATTCGCGAGGGGGGGTATGATCTTGGTCACGGCCGCAAGCTGGAATTCGCCCAGCGCGGGATCGCGTTGCCGCTGGTGATGGGGCATGAAACGGTCGGGGAAGTGGTCGCCGCTGGCCCGGATGTCGGCACGCTCGACAGGGGAAAGAAATATGTGGTCTATCCCTGGATCGGCTGTGGCACCTGCGCTGTCTGTGCCTCGGGCCAGGAGCAGCTGTGCATGAAACCGCAGTTTCTCGGCATGCATGTCGATGGCGGTTATGCCACGCAGATCCGGGTGCCGCATCCGAAATATCTTCATGAGATCGGAGATATCCCACCCGAAAACGCCGCACCGCTGGCCTGTTCGGGGCTTACGGCCTATGGCGCGCTCAAGAAGGTGGAAAGCACGCTGAAAGACCATGCGCTTCTGGTGATCGGCGCTGGCGGCCTTGGGCTGATGTGCGCGCAACTGTTGCAGGCGCTGGGGGCCAAGGCGCCCGTCTTCGTCGATATCGACCCTGTCAAGCGGGCGTCGGCCCTTGCTGCGGGGGCCTGTGCGGCGGTCGATCCGCGCGCCGCGGATGCCGTGGCGCAGATTCATGCCGCCGCCGGCGAGGCGCCCCTTGCGGCGATCGACTTCGTCGGCGCCGAGGCGACGGCCGAGCTTGGCTTCGACGCTCTGGGCAAGGGCGGAACCTATGTCATCGTCGGGCTGTTCGGCGGGGCTGCCCCCTGGGCGCTTCCCCTGATCGCCGTGCGCGCGCTCACGATCCGCGGCAGCTATACGGGCTCCCCAGGAGAGTTCGCGGAACTGATGCAGCTTGCCCGCAATGGCGCGATCAAGCCGATTCCCACCACCTGCTACAAGCTGGACGAGGCTGAGGACGTGCTGAACAGCCTCGCCGGTGGCAAGATCGTCGGCAGGGCAATTCTGGCCGGTGTGTAAGTGACTCGACTGAAGGCACCACGAAGGCGGGCGCCCGGGGGATCAACATGGAAACGACCTATCCTGATACTCAACTCCTGATCGACGGACGGTGGCGCGATGGCGCGCTGGGGCGGCGAACAGCCGTTTATGATCCGGCAACCGCAGAGGTGATTGGCCATTATGCCATGGCCGAACCTGCCGATCTGGAGGAGGCGGTGCAGGCCGCGGGCAGCGCCTTCGCGGCTTGGCGGGATGCCGGCGCCTATGCGCGCGGCAGCATCCTGCGCCAGGCGGCCGTGCTGCTGCGCGAGCGCGCCGATACCCTCGCGCCGTGCATGACGATGGAAATGGGCAAGCCCCTTGCCGAGGCGCGCGCCGAGGTGATGTCGTCCGCCGATCTGCTCGACTGGTTCGCCGGCGAAGGCCAGCGCGCCTATGGGCAGGTGATTCCGGCGCGCTCGCCGAACGTGACCCAGATGGTGCTCAAGCAGCCGGTGGGTCCGGTCGTGGCCTTCACGCCATGGAATTTCCCGATGTCGCAACTGGTGCGCAAGCTCGGTCCGGCGCTGTCGGTCGGATGCACCGTCGTCGCCAAGCCGCCCGAAGACACGCCGGCCTCGCCGGCGGCACTTGCACAGGCGCTGCTGGACGCCGGGCTCCCGCCGGGCGTTCTCAACATCGTTTACGGCGAACCGGCTGACATCGCGAACTATCTCATTCCACATCCGGTGATCCGCAAGGTGTCCTTCACCGGGTCGGTGCCTGTGGGCAAGCAGCTTGCGGCCTTGGCCGGCAAACACATGAAGCGCATCACGATGGAACTGGGCGGCCACAATCCGGTCATTGTCTGCGAGGACGCGAATGTTGAGGCGGCGGTCGCGGCCATTGCGGGTTTAAAGGTCCGCAATGCGGGCCAGGTCTGCATCTCGCCCACACGCGTGCTGGTCCAGCGGGGCATCTACGACCGCTTCGCCGCGGCGCTGGCGGAGCATGTGAAGAAGGTGCGGACCGGATCGGGGCTCGAACCGGCCACGGCAATGGGCCCGCTGGTCAGCGAGCGCCGGGTCAAGGCCGTCGCCGGCCTTATCCAGGAGGCAGTGAGCGAGGGGGCGCAGGTGCTGGTCGAGGGCGATGCGGCACCGCGGGCCGGGTTCTTTCAAGCCCCGACCGTTCTCACCGATGTCAGTCTTTCATCGCGCATCCAGAACGAGGAACCCTTCGGGCCGGTCGCGACGCTGTCGCCCTTCGATACGATCGACGAGGCGATCGCTGAAGCGAACCGCCTTCCCTATGGCCTTGCAGCCTATGCGTTCACCTCGTCGATCCGCAATTCGCAAAGGTTTCAGACCGAGCTTGAAGTTGGCATGCTGGCAATCAACCATACCCTTCTGGGATTGCCGGAACTCCCGCTTGGCGGGGTCAAGGACTCCGGTTACGGGTCTGAGGGCGGCTCGGAAGCCATCAACTCATACCTGATTTCGAAGCTCGTGACGCAGGCCGCAGTGATTGGAATCTAACACTTGGTGCCCGCGTCTGACGGCGGCGATTATTTTATCAGGATCGGCGGTCCAGACGAAGGGTTTGGGGCTTTCGTTGTGCTCATCCAGGAAGCGGTTGATGGCGACCTGAAGGTCGACGAGGAATGGAAGACGCCCCGTTTGAGCCGGTGGTTGGTCAGCCCGGCGAAGAAAACCTCGACGGCATTGAGCCATGAGCACGAGGTTGGCGTAGGCTACCCGACGCTCATACCAAGGGCGTGTCGCCTTCACGATTCTGACCAGGGACAGCATGACCGGAACTTCGACCAGCACGCCGACGACGGTAGCAAGCGCTGCGCCGGAGTTGAGACCGAACAGACTGATCGCGGCAGCGACCGCCAGCTCGAAGAAGTTGGACGCGCCGATCAATGCGGCGGGGGGGCGGCAACGCACCATGCCACGCAAATCGGCATCAGACTGCCGAAAGCGGCACGTCAGTGCCCTACCCCTTGCGCGGCCGGAAGCGACTCACCATCTTCGTCCCAGATCGATTTCGAGGCTCGACAATCATCCGTTGCGGGGTGAAGCCATCAAGCGCGGTGTCGGTTGAGCAGATACATATCGCAGGACAGGCAGGTGCAATTGAACTTGGGTATGGAGGTGCTACACGCTCGCTCCGCCGAGTGATGAACCCTTCGCGTTCGGTGCCACGAAAGCAGCCAAAGCCATATCTTGAGCATATGTCGAGTAAAGCTACGCTGCATCAGCAAATGCGGCGCGATACCGCTCGACTATCTTTCGCGAATTTATGGAGGGAACTCTGAAAAAGTTCGAGACGTCCTGAAGGAGGGTCACCAAAATCCTCTCCCAGAGGGTTCCAGAAGATGCCGTAAGTGGCGGAATTCTGCGGTTTTTTGTGGTATAGGTATCCCATACGGAGCGGTCTCGGACCACCGGATACCAGCATGTTGATGGTATGTCTGATGGTAGCGCGGCCCTCCCCGAAACGGAGATACCATCATGGCGCTTTCCGCTGCCGCGATCAGAAACATCAAGGTTCGGGCCAAGCCCTATAAGCTCACCGATAGCGACGGGTTATTCCTCTATGTGACGCCGAACGGCGGGCGCTACTGGAGAATGAACTACCGCCACCTGGGGAAGCAGAAGACGCTGGCATTCGGCGTCTGGCCCGACACCGGTCTTGCCGAAGCCCGCGAGCAGCGCGACGCCGCGCGGAAGGTGCTGGCGCGCGGTGACGACCCGGCCGAGAAGATCAGGCTCGACCGAATCGCCGCCACCGTGGCCGCATCCAACAGCTTCAAGGCCGTTGCCGACGAATGGCTGGTGAAGGTCGAGCGCGAAGGCCGCTCCGCCGTCACCATGAAGAAACTGCGTTGGTTGCTCGACTTCATCAATGCGTCGATCGGCAAGCGCCCGGTCACCGCGATCACCGCGCAGGAGCTTTTGACCATGCTGCGCAAGATGGAGAGCAAAGGCCGGTATGAGACGGCCAAGCGGCTACGCAGCACGTGCAGCCAGATATTCCGCTACGCCATCGCTACGGCCCGCGCCGAGCGCGATGTGGCGGCTGACCTGCGCGGCGCGCTGATCGCGCCGCAGCCCGTTCACCGCGCCGCCATCACCAGCGCCCACGACGCAGGCGGCCTCCTGCGGGCGATCGAAACGTTCGAGGGGTTCGCCAACACCAAGGCGGCGCTGCAATTGCTCCCCCACGTGTTCGTCCGTCCCGGCGAGTTGCGCCACGCCGAATGGGTCGACTTCGATTTCGACAAGGCGGTGTGGACGATCCCGCCGCACAAGACCAAGATGCGGCGCGCGCATTCCATCCCCCTTTCGGTGCAGGCGCTCGCCATCCTCCAGACCATCGAGCATGACGCCGACTATAGCCGCTATCTGTTCCCCTCGCTGCGGTCGGTGGATCGGCCCATGTCGGAAAACACCATCAACGCGGCCTTACGGCGCATGGGCTTCGCGCAGGACGAAATGACCGGCCACGGCTTCCGGGCGATGGCGGCCACGCTGCTTAACGAAATGGGGCTATGGCATCCCGACGCGATCGAGCGTCAGCTTGCCCATTGCGACAACAATGCCGTGCGACGCGCCTATACGCGCGGGGAATATTGGGACGAGCGCGTCCGCATGATGCAGCACTGGTCCGACCATCTCGATTTCCTGCGCGATGGCCGCAAGGTCGTCACCGGCAAGTTCGGGAGGGCGAAACGAAACGTCGCCTGACCCGCCGGCACCGTGGTCGCCGTGCTCTCGCCGATATCGGCGTGGGCACGGCGGCTCCATCAGAGGCCTCGCTCTTCGCGATAGCTCACCGGATCAACGATCCAGCGATTGACGGCCGACTCGCGCCAGCCGACGCCGTGGATGCCAAGTTTGACCTGACGCGGGAATGTGCCTTCGTCGATTTTACGATAGACGGTGGTGCGCGAGAGTCCGGTGCGATTGAGAACCGTCGCGAGCCGGATGATTCGATCGGGAAGGGTCATGGGGTTACCTTTCGTCGCTTACGTGCTCCCCCTGACCAACGAATTGGTGAAGACGGACTCCCGCGCAAGAGTGCCAAAACTGGTGCCAATCAAGTACTTGCGTCCAGCAGCGTTTCATTGCGTCGCCTCGCGTTCTGTCGCGTGATTCCACGCAACAAGAAAATTTTTCCCGAACCGTCCCGTACCATCGGGCACCGTTTGGAGCGGCGGGCAGAAGGCGCCCAGTTCTGGTCACCTCGACGGGCTTCGGGCGATCCTGAAAGCCGACCTCTGCCCTCGAAGCGCGCCATCGCCCGATGGAGACGGAGGTGCCGTTACCAAAGGACACGGTAAACGTCCGATTGCGACAGGAACTGACATTCGGGCGCTCGAGACACGCCCCGCCTAAATGAGCAAGGTGGGGCCTGCGGATTGACGGCTGTTGGCTCTCTGGGCGTCCAAAGCGGACTTTGATAAATGAGCGCGGACGGCGCTGCTCTCGGCATCGATATTCGGTAACAGCGACGCTCGACGGATCATATCCAGTATGATCCGAATTTCTTTTCGCAGCTAAGCGCGAATCGACTACATTCATAGTTTGCCCAACTTAGGCCGGGGGAGCGGCACGACATGTGGAGCGATCGCGAGAGCGCTGAAGATTTCTTAAACTTTACCGAGTTGGCGGACCAAATCGGCGCGCTCGCGACGACCAGAGAAATGCTGCCTCTGTCGATTGGCGTGTTCGGTACCTGGGGCACTGGTAAGTCGACTGTGCTGCGGCTCGTCAGGGGGAAACTGGAAGACCGCGAATCGCCCCCCCTCTTCATCGACTTCGACGCGTGGCTCTACCAGGGCTTCGACGATTCCAAGGCCGCGCTGATGGAAGTGGTGGCCGACACCCTGCTGAAAGTCGCTAAAGACGACGAGAAACTGGTCGCGAAGATCAAGCGGTTCGCGTCGCGCGTGAACTACTTCCGTGCCATCGGAATGGCCGCCGACTTCGGAATCGGGATGGCGTTCGGGGTGCCTCCCGGGCTGCTGACGAAGGCCGGGTCGGCCATCTCCTCGCTCGTCGCCGGCGGCGGCGGGGGCGACGAGGCCAGGGATTTGAAGGACGCGGCGAAGGACGCGCAAGAGGGCTGGTCCAAGCTGATCAAGCCCGAGGAGGCGAAGACGCCGCCGAAGGAGATAGCCGCGTTTCGCAAGGAGTTCGGCGAGATTCTCGACGAGCTCGGCCGCCCGCTGATCGTGTTCGTCGACAATCTCGACCGCTGCTTGCCGGACGTCGCGATCGGTACGCTCGAGGCCATCCGCCTTTTCCTCTTCCTGCCAGGCACCGCATTCGTGGTCGCCGCGGACGAGGACATGATCCGCCACTCGGTGGCGCGGCACTTCAGCGATCCCAACGCGAAGCACGTGCATGACTATCTAGACAAGGTCATCCAGGTGCCGTTCCGAGTGCCGCGCGTCGGCGTCGACGACGTGCGGGCATACATGTATTCCCTCTTCACCCAGCAACTCGCGCCTGCCAAGCTCGGCGATGTCCAAGCCGTGTTGCTCGAGGCGCTGCAGAACGCGTGGGACGGTGCCACCTTCACCGCCGACCAGATCGACGGCGTGGCGGGTCGCCCCCCCGGCTTGCTGGAGATGCTGGGGACCGCCGACGGGCTCGCGCCGACGCTCACGACCGCCGAGAAGATCGACGGCAACCCTCGCATCATCAAGCGCCTGCTCAACGCCGTGATGCTGCGCAGGTCGCTTGCCGCGACGAGGAAGATGAAGATCGACCTCGGCGTTCTAGCGAAGCTAGCGATCTTCGAGCGTGGGACGGACGCCGACGCGACTCAGGCTCTCTACACAATGGTCATGGCCGGCGAGGAGGGCGCCGACCTGCAGCTCAAGGCGACCGAGGACCTGGGCGACGGCGTCAAGCGTCCGCAGATCCCCCCCGCATGGAAAGCGCACGAGGCGTTCATCGAGGAATGGCGGCGGCTGGAGCCCCGCTTCGACGATGCCAAGGCGTTGCAGCCGGCGCTCTTCCTCAGCCGCGACGTGATGGCCTCGCCGGCGAGCGCGAGGGCAAGCGACAGCGTCGGAGCGGCCGTGAAGGCGCTGCTCGGCGTGACTAGTATCAACTCGCCCGCCGCCACCGACGTGATCGACCGACTCAACGTCGACGAGCGCGTCGCCGCGATGGCAGGGATGGTGGCGAGCCTGCGCGAGGGCGACTGGACCGGCAAGCTGCCAGGCATCCAGGGGGCGATCCTGCTCGGCGAGAAGTCGGAGGGTGGCAAGCGCCAGCTGCGGGCGCTGGTCGACGACATCCCGCAGGACACGATGAATTCGGGAGTCAAGTTCGCCCTGCGGGGCAAGGGGTATCTGGGGGGGAAGTAGATGGGCACATCGCAGTCGAAGCCGTCGACCCCTGGCGGGTCGCCGCTGGTCGCGCCTTGGGCGGACCAGGATCCACCTGCGCCGGATCAGCCTCAGCCCGCGCCGGCCGTCACCGACGTGCTGCCCGCCGCGCCCCTGTCGGGGGTTAGGCGCGCGCTCAGGGAATACATGGGCACAGGCGACAGAGCGGCGGGCCGCCGCGCGCTCGGCCGGTATGCCCGGGCCATGGGCGGCACGCGAGCTTCGGCGCGGCACGCCCGGGCCGCGCGGACCGGCGGCGCCGCCCTGTCTTCGCTGGCGTCGGTCGCTCAGGCGAACGGTGCGGCCGTCGTCGTTGCCGGATTCGACCTCGGGACTCTCGCCGGCCGGCCACTCGAGGAGGCGATCACGACGATCGTTGATCAGTTCTGCCCACCGGGCATCCTCGACGAGGACGTGGTCCGCTCGGCGATGGCCGAGGCGCTGTTCGAGGCGCTCGGCGACCAGCCCGTGTTCGACCTGAATGCCGTGACCGACCACGTGGTCGTGGTCGCGACGGTCTGCTTCGTCGCCGAACTGGTGTTCGCTGCGGTTGCCGCCGAACAGGGCAAATCGGCGGAGAATGTGTCGCCCGCTACCGCCGTCCAGCGCGAGAACGCGCTCCGGGACTTGGTCCGCGCGGCTGCGGACGAGATCGCCACGCCGATCGTCCAGCGGACCGGCGGCTCGCTCGACCCGGCGGGTCTCGACGGGATCATCGCCGAGATAACGGGCGCCGTTTATGGGGAGATGGCGAGATGGTAGACCTGACCGTCCGGGCGACACCCGTGACCGCCGACGCGGTCGCTGCCCACCGACGGCCCAACACGATCGGCGTCCGCCTCTTCGCCAGCGGGTCAACCGAGTTGCCTGGCCTGGGCGCGACCCTGGCCGACCGTGTGCGCAAGCAGCTTCCCGATGCGCCGAGCGTGGCTGCTTGGGACTTCATGTCCATAGCGATGTCGGTCTTTGCGGCCGACCGGTTCGTTGCGCGGTCGGGATCGCCGAACGGCTGGACGCGCGTCATCGGCCTCGACGTCGCACTGGTCGATCCGGTGCCGTGGACCGCCCGGGCGTCCGAATTGGCGGAGGCACTGCGGTTCCTGACGGGCGACGTGTGGCACCTCACCTTCCGCACGGGCGGGTTCGCCTGCCCCCAAGTCCAGCGCCGTCTCCACGACCGCGACGCCATCTGCCTCTTCTCAGGCGGACTCGACAGCTTCCTGGGCGCGCTCGCGGCGATGAACGGTGGAGCCCGCCCGCTCCTCGTCAGCCAGGGGTCGACCAAGGAGATTGGGCCGCAGCAGCGACTCGCCGCCGCACTTGGACTCGACGCGCATCGCTTTGAGGGTCGGGTTGCCGAACGATGGCGCCAGCCATACGAGGGATCGACACGCGCCCGGTCCATCCTTTTCTTCGCCTACGGTGCGCTGGCGGCAACGAGTTGCGGCATCCGGGAGGTACTTGTTCCCGAGAACGCGCTCATCGCGATCAATCCGCCCTTCACGGACAGGCGGATGGGCTCGCTCAGCACCCGCACGACACACCCGCACTTCATGTCCCGGCTTAACGACATCTGGGCGGCGGCGGGGGTCCAGGCGGAACTGCGCAATCCGTTCTTCGCGACGACCAAGGGCGAGATGCTGGCCCAGGCCCGCCATCCGCGCCTGGTCGACCTCGCTGCCGAGACCTATTCCTGCGGCAAGGGCAAGCGCGCGAACGGACAGTGTGGCAGGTGCGTGCCGTGCCTTATAAGGCGCGCGTCCTTCCATGCAGCGGGGATGCAAGACGGGACGCTATACCTGAACGACCTGCGCGCGAGCTCGCGCAACGATGACGTGCTAGCGGCCAGGCATGCCGTGGCGGCCTATGACGGGGCTGATCCGCGCGACCTCAGCAGGTGGGTCGCCCGGGCAGGCCCGCTTCCAGCCGATGCCGCGACGCGTGCCCGTACCGTCGACGCCGTCGGCCGCGGATTGGCCGAGCTTGCCACCCTTTTCGGCACAGTGCGATGGCGCTGATCGACTTCCATTGCCATCTCGATCTCTACCCCGACCCTGCGGCGACTGCCCGGAAGGCGGCCGAGGATGGCGTATACATACTGTCGGTGACAACGACGCCGAGCGCGTTCGCCGGGACCTCGGCGCTCGCGCCGGAGGGAGGCAGGATCCGCACCGCGCTTGGCATGCACCCCGAACTGGCTGCCAGCCGTCGGCACGAGTTGCGCCTCTTCCATGACCTTCTGCCGACCGTCGAATATATCGGCGAGGTCGGGCTCGACGGCTCGCCCCCGCACCGCGACACACTAACGGCGCAGGCCGAGGTGCTGCATGAGATCCTTGACGCCTGCGCCGCGGCGGGGGGGCGGATCATCTCCCTGCACAGCCGGGGGGCTCCTGAGATGCTGCTCGACATGCTGGAGTTCGAACCGCTCGCCGGGACCTTCGTGCTCCACTGGTTCTCGGCGAAGCCAGTGATTATCGAGCGCGCTGCCAAACTTGGGTGCTGGTTCTCAGCGGGGCCGGGTATGATGGCGAGCAGGTCAGGGCGGGATGCCGTTGACGCCATGCCGCTCGACCGCCTCCTGCCCGAAACTGATGGTCCATTCGGAATGGCGCAGGGCGTTCCGCTTGCCCCCGGTGGTGGCGGCGCCACCTACCGCGATGTCGCCGCGCTCAAGATGATGTCCGCGAAGGAGGTGGAAAGACTGATGACTAGCAACTTCCGCAGGCTGGTCGCGGCCGGCCCGCGTGGTCCGGTGCGGGATCTGACGCCCGATGTGGTTCGTTCCGATAATCCGCGAGGTTGATTTACGATCATGCCCCGCACAGTCTTTTGGTCCTGGCAAAGTGACGCACCGCAACGCGAAACACGAGATGTGATCCATGACGCACTGAAGTCATCGATCGAAAGTCTAGCAGCCGAAATAGAAGAGGCCCAACGATTGGAGATGGACCAAGGTGCGAAAGGCGCGGTTGGTCTTAATTTGATTGCCGAGGTTATCCTCAACAAGATAGATTCATCATTTGCTTTCGTCGGGGATATCACTGCGGTTGGAACTATCGGAGAAGGCCTTGATCGAAAGTACCTACCTAATCCAAATGTAATGCTTGAGCTTGGTTACGCCCGAAAATCTCTGGGGCATAATCGCATTATACCAGTATTTAATCGTGCGATTGGCCCGATGCGATACGAGGATCTTCCTTTTGACCTGCGACACATGTCGGGCTCAATCAGCTTTCACCTTCCGGCCGGCGCCACTCGGGAAAAGCTTCGTGAGGAACGCTCCGGGCTGCAACGGCAGTTTACTGACCGGTTACGCGCGATGTTCGCGAGCGATGATTTGCTCCAGACGGAAGCAGAACTGGAATGGCATCCACATCTGCCGCACGATCCTAGCATCTGGGCAGAGGCATTCAATCCATTGCCAGTGGCCGTACCTTCTATGGGTCAGATCGATTTGATCGTGGCGCCATCCCCGCGCATATTCGTTCGCCTGCTGCCCGCAGCTCAGGGCGCGTCGCCGCGGGGTAATCATGGGCTGTTCCCGAACTCTGATCAGCCGCTGCTTCCAATCGGTTATTCGGGCGGCGGCCTTTCAGGCGGTCGCACCGGCGATGGGCATGCCATGTTCGAAAGCGTTGGTGGTGATCGCAAAACAAAGGCCATCTCGCGTTGGTATAAGGACAACGGAGAAATCTGGGCCATCAGCGCGTGGAGCTTTTACCAACAGGGCGAGTATCCTCACTTCGCATATGATGAAGCGAGTAAAGATCTCGTGAGATGGTTGCAGAATGTGGTCCGTGTATCGCGGGCTGCTGGTGCTACAGGCCCCTTCCAAATCATGATAGGCGCCGCTGGCTTACGAAACGTAATGTGGTGGCAATCTCGGCCAAGTCCGGGCGCGCTACCCTTTCGCGGCCTTAACGACTTTGTGATTCATCAGGAAGTTCTGAAGGACGACAGCCGAGACAGCTCTATCGACGCCGTCAGCGGGTTCATCGATGAAATGACTGATAATTTCGGGGTTCCGCCGCTCTTGCGCAGCCAGATCGACACGCTTTCCAAAGGTTAGCAGCAACGCTGCTTGCCAGTCGACACATTCTCCGTATCGAGTGAACGGTCGGATATGGTGCGCGTTGCGGTCCCGCGGCTCGAGAGCACGCGAATGACCGGCTCCGGCGCGAGAAGACATTCGTGCCCCGGCCATGCGACGGCTAGAATTAGGTCGGAGCCGCCGTCTCAGCTCATCGGTATCAACATCAGATTTCCTACCGCGATCTCCCGGAAACGGTGCGGCAATCGCCCACCCAATTCTTGCCGATTTCGTACATTCGGCCACCAATAGCGGCCGATTTTTGCGACGCCCCGTGCGTGCCTAAAGTCGGCGCGTCTCCCCAAAAATGTTGAGGCAAGCCTTGCCATTAGGCGCCGACTCGCTGAAGATTCCCGATGATGCGAACCGACCTTGATCATCTGCCGGCGAACAAGCAACGCGAGCTGGAGCGTATCGTCGAGGTCATCTTCGAAGAATTCCGCGCCGCGACCGAGAATGCGGCCGGGCGCCGCAAGGGTGCTCGTATCCTCAAGATCATCCTGTTCGGTTCGTATGCGCGCGGCGATTGGGTGGACGCGCCGCTATCGGCGAACCGTTATAAATCCGATTACGACATCCTCATCATCGTCAGCCAGAAGGAGCTGACCGATCGAGCCGCATATTGGGCAAAGGCTGAGGAGCGCCTGATCCGCGCCTATACGATCGAGAAGACCTTCGAAACGCCGGTCAATTTCATCGTCCATTCGCTGCATGAGGTGAACGACGGGCTCGCGCATGGCCGCGTGTTCTTCATCGAAATCAAAAAGGACGGCATCGCGCTTTACGAGGCTGACGATGGAGAATTGCACACCCCCAAGCCGAAGACGCCCGAGCAAGCTCTGGCCGCTGCGAAGGAGTATTTCGAGGACGGCATGGCCAGCGCCATGGCGCGACACAAGCTCGCCAAATACGCGATCACCGAAAAATTATTGAAGGATGCTGCGTTCGACCTGCACCAGACTGTTGAACGGCTATACGCCTGTCTCCTTCTCACCCTGACCTTCTACACGCCGTACAACCACAACATCGCGTTCCTGCGTTCGCTTGCCGAAGGCCTCGATCGCCGGCTTCACGGTATCTGGCCAGACGGCAATCGCCGCGAACGGGCGATGTTCCAGAAATTGAAGGAAGCCTACACCAAGGCGCGCTACTCGAAGCACTACAGGATCAGCGAGGAAGAGTTGGCTTGGCTGGGCGCGCGCGTCGAGGAATTGGGCCGCGTGGTGCATCAGGTCTGCACGGACAAGATCGCCGAACTCGAACAGGCCGCGCTCGGCAGATAGCCGCGCCGGGCCGCTAACTTGCTCGGACTCAATGATTCTGGCATAATCCCGCTCACGGGATGGAATGACTGGCGGCCATCCCGAGGATAACCCTGCCAGGCATCATGCAGGCTCGGCCATCACGGTCGGGCAGTTGCTGCAAGCCGCGTAGCGGCACGCAGCGGACACCGCTTGCACCATCGCGCGAGGTCGCGCGAGCCGCTGGTGTGCGAGCTGCAAATGACACGCTCAAAATCGAACGACGTTTACGCGCGCGAAGTCGTCATGGCGCGCGTCGGCCATCTCATCCGCCGAAAACAGCGCGAGGTCGAACGGATCACGCGCATCCTGCGTGCTTATTTCGATCCGGCGCACGTGCTGGCGCCCGAGCCGGGACAGATCACGCGCATCATCCTGATCGGCCCCTATGCGCGGCGGAGCTGGTACGAAGACGAGGCGACGATCAACTTCTCCGACTATGAATTCTGGATCATCGTCAATCACCCGCTGTTCAAGGAGGAATGCTGCTGGCGGCGCGCGGGCGATATCATCGACAGCGAACTCGGCGACCGCTGCGCGGTCGGCCTCGAATTCTACGCCGAGGCCGATATTCGCATCGCCAGAGCCGAGCGCGACACCTTCATCCTCGACCGGATCGAAGCGGGCATCACCCTCTATCGCGCTTCGCGCGATGCGCCGCTCAATGCCCGCGAACGTGGGGAGGTGCGGCCATGACGCCCGACCCCAAGATGCCACCGCCGCATGACGCCCACAGCTACGCCGGCGCGGCGGAGGTAACGCCAAACCCATCCGCCTCAGTCCGCGCAATTGAGGCGCTGTATCGAACCGAGCGGCGCACATTGCTGCGCTACCTGGGCCGCCGCGTCCGCGCCGATATCGCCCCGGATCTCGTGCAGGAAGTTTACGCCCGCGCGTTGTGCAGCCGGCAGGTGGATCACCTCGACAATCCGGCGGCGTTTATCAGGCGGATCACCCGCAATCTGTTGATCGACCGGGCGCGCCGCCGCGCCATCCACCCGGCGATCATGGTCGACTTCGACGATCAACATGACCTCGTCGAGCCTGCCGAGCAAACATGGGCGATCGAGGCGGCCGACTTGCTGCGCATCTACGAGCAGACGGTGGCGGCCTTGCCGGACAAGACACGGCGCGTGTTCCTGCTCCACCGTCAGGAGCAGCTCACCTACCAACAGATCGCCGAAGCCAGCGCGATCAGCATCCTCACCGTCAAATATCATATGACGCGCGCGCTGGCGGCGTGCCGGGCCGCGATTGCGGCCAATTGTGCGGGCGCGCCCACCCCACATCCCGCTCGAGCCGGCGCACGTCATGGGCGACATTGAGAACGAGCCGGGCGCGAACGGCGTCGCGGATCAGTCCACCACCACCGAGCAGCTTGCGCGATTGGAGGCCGCATTGAGGGCATTGCCGCACTTCACCCGCGAGGTGTTTCTGGCGCACCGGATCGACGATCTCAGCTATGCCGAGATCGCCGACCGGACCGGCGTTAACGTGAAGCGCATCGAGCGAGAAATAGCCCGCGCAATCGGCCAGATCGATTACGCGATGACGACGAAATCGTCACCGCGCCGGTGGTGGCGGCGATGGTGAGGCTTGCGTCGTCGTCTTGTCGGCCGATTCCGCCGTGAACGCGCGCTTGCCCTTGCGCTGCCATAACGTGAGCGCGTTGCTCCGTTCCTCGCCGCGCAGCTTGTCGGCGACCGTGAGGAAAGCGCCGTAGATCGTTGCGCGATCGTCGTCAGTCAGATCGACCAGCCCGGCCTTCACGACGAGGCCGCCCAGTTCGATCAGATGGCGCGTGCGCTCACGGCGCTTGACGGCCCAATCGCGCATGTCAGTTCGCGCCTTCGCCGCCTCGACGCGATGCCGCGCCGCCGTCGAGCGGTAGAGCGCCGTCCGCGCGGCGATCAGGTCGCTGCGCAGACTGGCGCGTCCGGCCAAGAAAGAACGCCGCGCCCGCGCTGCGCCAGCCCTCCTTTGTCGCGGTGTCTTTCACGGTAGCGATGTGCAGCAGCGCCCCGGCGAGCAGATCGGCATCGAGTGCATCGGCACCGGTCGCGGTCACCAGCTCACCGAGCTGGCGCACCCGGCGTTCCTTAAGCTGGCGCGCCTTGTCGGCAAGTGCCTTCAGCTCCGAGTCGAAATCGCGGGGTTTACGCATCGCAAAGTCCTTCATTGAGTGACAATGCGGTGATGATAAAAGAACGGGAGCAACGAAGCAGTAGAGTCGCCGGGACGCGCTGAACTTGCCTGGTCCCTTCAAGGAATTTTTCGAGAAGGGCGCGCTTATACGTCGTTCCGACGTGCGCTTTGTTGCAGTAAATGGACGATCGCTATGGCGATCTACCATTTCAGTGTTCAGGTCATCGGACGCAAGGCTGGCCGGTCTGCTGTGTCGGCGGCGGCCTATCGCGCCGGCTCGCGACTGCACGACGAGCGGCTCGATCGCGACCATGATTTCCGCGCTCGCGCCGGGGTCGAGCACAGCGAGATCATGCTGCCAGAGAACGCGCCCGAGGAATGGCGCGACCGCGAGCGGCTGTGGAACGACGTCGAGGCATTCGAAGTGCGCAAGGACGCGCAGCTCGCCCGCGAAGTCGAGTTCGCTATCCCGCGTGAGATGACCAGGGCGCAGGGCATCGGGCTTGCCCACGATTTCGTCCAGACGGAATTCGTCGATCGCGGCATGGTCGCCGATCTCAATGTGCATTGGGATATCGGCGTCGACGGCCAGCCCAGGCCCCATGCCCATGTCATGCTCACCATGCGCGAGGTGGTCGAGCGCGATGATGGCTCGTTCGGGTTCGGCGACAAGGTGCGCGAATGGAATGACCGCGAGAATGTCGAGCAATGGCGCGAGCGCTGGGCCGCTCACGTCAATGCCCGCCTCGCGGAACTCGATATCGATGCGCGGATCGATCACCGCAGCCTCGCCGATCAGGGCATCGACCTTGAACCGCAAAGCAAGATCGGCGGTCCAGCACACCGCATGGAGCAGCAAGGCCTCGAAGCCGACCGCGCCGATCTGCATCGTGACATCGCACGTGAGAACGGTGAGCGCATCATCGCCAATCCCCGCGTCGCGCTCGATGCTATCACCCATCAACAGGCAACCTTTACCAACCGCGACCTCGCGATGTTCGTCCACCGTCACAGCGACGGGCAGGAGCAGTTCAATGCCGCGGTCAGCGCGGTGCGCGCATCGCCCGACCTGATCGAGCTCGGCAACGACGGCAACGGTGATGAGCGCTTCACCAGCCGCGAAATGATCGAGGCCGAGCAGCGCCTGCAGCGCGCAGCGCGGTTGATGGCGGAGCGCGAACTGCATCGCCTCTCAGGAGGCGACCGTAATGCTGCGCTGGCCCGTGCAACGGAGCGCGGACTGGACCTATCGGGAGAACAGCGCGCGGCGTTCGATCATGTCACCGACAAGCAGGGCATGAGCGTCGTCGTCGGCTATGCCGGGACCGGCAAGAGCGCGATGCTTGGCGTCGCGCGCGAGGCATGGGAAACTGCCGGGCTCAATGTACGCGGCGTGGCGCTGTCCGGCATCGCCGCCGAAGCGTTGGAAAACGGCTCGGGCATCGCCTCGCGCACCATCGCCAGCATGGAACATGGCTGGAGCCAGGGCCGTGACTTGCTCACCGCTCGCGATGTGCTGGTGATCGATGAGGCTGGCATGGTCGGCACGCGGCAGATTGAGCGCGTATTGTCCCATGCCGCCGATGCTGGCGCGAAGGTCGTGCTGGTCGGCGATCCGCAGCAATTGCAGTCGATCGAGGCCGGCGCGGCGTTCCGCTCGATCCACGAGCGTCATGGCGGTGTCGAGATCACAGAAGTGCGCCGCCAGCGGATCGACTGGCAGCGCGATGCGACGCGGCATCTCGCCACCGGCAGGACAGGCGAGGCGATCCACGCCTATGGCGAGCGCAACATGGTCCATGCCGCGGAAACGCGCGACGATGCCCGACGCGATCTTGTCGATCGCTGGGATCGCGAACGGCAGGCGTCGCCCGATGCCACTCGAATCATCCTCACCCATACTAATGACGAGGTACGCGACCTCAATGACGCGGCGCGCGGCAGGATGCGCGCAGCCGGCGAGCTGGGCGACGACGTCCGCCTGATCGTCGAGCGCGGAAGCCGCGATTTCGCATCGGGCGACCGGGTGATGTTCCTGCGCAATGAGCGCTCGCTTGCCGTCAAGAACGGCACGCTCGCGACCATCGAGCAGGTGGACAAGGGCCATATGGCCGTGCGCACCGATGACGGGCGCGCGGTGTCGTTCGACACGAAGGATTATCGCGACCTCGATCACGGCTATGCCGCGACGATCCACAAGGCCCAGGGCATGACGGTCGATCGCAGTCATGTCCTCGCGACGCCGGGGATGGATCGGCACGGCGCCTATGTCGCGCTGTCGCGCCATCGCGACGGCGTCGACCTCCATTATGGCCGGGACGATTTTCGCGATCAGGCCAGGCTGATCAGCGCGCTGTCGCGTGATCGGGCCAAGGACATGGCGATCGATTATGCGAAGACCGATCCCGCGAGCGACTTTGCCGAGCGGCGGGGCATCACGTTCCGTGAACGCGTTGCCGAGGTGGTACGTAAGATTGTACCCGAGAAGGTACGCGGCATGTTCGACGGCCTCGATCTTGGTGGCGCGCGGCGGAACGAACGCATCCCACAACCGGAAGCAGTCAAGGCCGATCGGTCGCGGGGCATGTTTGCGGACTTCCGTCCCAACGCACCGTCCATCGAACCGGCGCAGGCCAGGCAGGCAGAGCGCGAGAATATCCGGCGCATCGCGGTTCAGCGTCATGCGCGTGCCGTCTCGGCGATCTGGAACATGCAGGACAAGGGCCTCGCCGTCCTGCCGCACCAGAATGTCGAACTAGACAAGGCGCGCGAGGCGATGAACGCCGTAGCCCAAGGCGCCGCAAAAGATCTGGAAGAAGCGTTCCGCTGCGATGGCTCGCTCGCTGGCGAAGCCGCCAAGGGCGATACCCGCCGCGCTATCCGCGCGATGCAGCTCGAAGCCGAGATTCGCGCGGATCCCGAGAAGCGAGCCGACCGTTTCGTAGAGGACTGGCGCAAGCTCGATCAACGGCGCCACACTGCTTATGCGCAGGGCGACTATGACGCCTATCACGCGCGCGGCGGCGAAATGGGCCGGATGGCGAAAAGCCTCGAACGCGATCCGCAATTGGAATCGGTCCTGCGCGGTCGCGACCGCCGCGATCTCGGTCTCGATTTCGAAATGTCGCCGCACCGGAAGCTTTCACACGATCTCGCATCCAGCATCGGACACGAGCTGGGCCGGGGATTGGGGATGAGCCGCTAACCACAGAAAGGAGCAGATACGATGGAAAACACACATACCTCGCGCACCCGCGGCCCGGCAGAAGCGTTCGACGATATGCGCGCCGAGCTATCGCTGCTGGTCCGCGCGATCCAGGGGCTGACTGCCGAGCGCGAGAAAATACCCGATTACAGCGAAACCCTTGGGGAAATGGATGGACGGCTCCTCAGAATCGCGCAAAACATTGCCCTGATCGAAAAGCATCCAGCGATGAAGCTTACGCCGGAGGTGATGAGCGAGCAGATCGCAGCGGCAGCGAGTGCCGCGCGCGAAACCGATCGGGTGACCATCAGGAAATCGCAGGAGCTCCACCAACAGGCCAACGTCGACTTCGGTCGGGCCATCGGTAGGGTTCGCACCAAGGATGAACATCGCTGGCATCTGCTCTATTGCGGTCTGAGCGTTGCCATTACCGTATCGCTGCTGAATCTCGCCTATCCGGGCTGGGCGGCCAATCTTGGCCCGCGAAGCTGGCTTTTGCCGGAACGAGTAGCTCGTCGGGTTCTGGGTGAAGCGACCCTATGGGACGCTGGCACCCGCCTGATGCGCGCTGGCGATCCAGAAGGTTGGCAAGCGATTGTCCGCGTCGCCGAAATGCAGCGCGCGAACCGAGGCGGCATCAATGAGTGTGAATTGGCCGCTGCAAAGGCCAATAAGCCGGTCCGCTGCAAGATTATGGTTGGCGGCTCACGCTCGTAGGACCGCGGCCTCATTTAATCATGAAATAATTTTTAGATCATCTATCGATCATGTTTAGATAATCTTTCGGAGTAAAACTTGGTATAAGCTACAAATTTTCGATCCAGTTTGAATGAGTCAAGCATTGATGGATTGTGTATGATGATCAGATGTGCTGCGATCACCACCGACAAGACTCGGACAGGGGGTCATCATGCACGTGAAGACGGCGTTAATTGTCACTGCAGCAGCAGCAGCAACGATAAGCGCGGTAGCCGCGCTGGCGACTGAAGAAATTACCTATACTTATGACGCAAAGGGACGCGTGACTAAGGTTGTGCACACCGGGACGATGAACAATGGGGTGACCGTCCAATATGCTCACGATCACGCAGACAATCGAACGCACGTGACAGTGACTGGTGCCCCGTAAAAGTCCTCACGGCCTCACTTCCTCTAAAATAAGCACCTAAAAAAGGGAACCTCACACAATGAATCCGATTTTGGTCGGAGGCAAAGGTGTGCGCGTGCACCGCGCGCTCCTCGTTGCCTCTTCTGCGCTCTGCTGTGGACTGTCCGTGAGCGCATTGGCTCAGACCACTCCAGATTCGCTGGTTCGGTCGACGATCGATCCCAATAACGTCGACCTCGCAACTGGCACATTACAGCTCGTCGCGCCAAATGTTTCTTTGGGATCAGGAAATTCGGTTCTTGCGGATCCGATGAGATGGAAGGGAAGTCTTAACTGGCAACCGACCTATAGAATAGTTTTCACAAAGACCGTCTCTACGGCAAGCGTATCACTTCCAGACAAGTCAGTAACTTTTACGCTGTCTGGATCAACTTATACATCTGATCAACAGGATGGCTCGACGCTGATCCAATCTGGTACTAATTACATATATACATCTCCGAATGGGACAAGAATAACGTTCGATGGGTCGACAAATACCGTCGGGCAGAACGCAAATTTGATACAATATCCAAATGGAAGAACCGTATCGTTAACATACGACACAATCTCAGTTAATATACTTAACAGTACAACTTTGTGTACAAGAGTAACGTCAGCTACTGATAGTAATGGATATAAAATAAACTACCATTACGCTAATCAGACGGGTGTTTGTCCGATTTTGCAACGTGTCTCATCTACCACCACAATAAATACGGTAACAGGAATTTCAGGGCCGGGAACGACATATTCATATGCATCCACAAACTCATTATCATCGGCGACGACGACGTTTACTGACCCGATGGGGAGAATCACGACCTATCGAATGGGAACGACATCTCCTACATTGCAATATATCTACGGACTTACTCGCCCTGGCAGTTCCAATGAGGATGTGACAATCACATACGACAGCTCCAAGCGAGTGGCGAGCATTGCGAATGCGACCGGGACGACTACCTACGGCTATGTTGATAGTGGCTCCTCGAGAACGACAACGGTAACGGACCCGCTGGGTCATATTACGACCTATGTATTCGACATGACGCTTCACCGTCCAACCTCCATCACCGATGCAGATGGGAAGGTATGGACAAAGCAATATGACTCCGCAGGACGTCTGTATATCGATACTGCCCCAGAAGGGAATCATACCCAGTACACCTACGATTCCCGGGGAAATGTAACGGCTATTTATGGTATATCAAAATCTATTCCTGGATATCCAAATAAGGTTACGACTCGGGGATTCGATTCTGTTTGTGTAAATGCTGCTAAGTGCAACAAGCCGAACTGGGTCCAGGATCCGAATCTCGATCGTACAGATTACTCATATGACCTTACTACCGGGAATATTCTTACTGTCCAGGCACCGGCGGCTACGACTAGCGGCCCGCGGCCGACTACGACGTTCAGCTATGCGACGGTAAACGGGGCGCAGGTTCTGTCGGGTACCTCAATCTGTCTCACGTCCGCAACATGCGTCGGTACGACGAGTGAGTCGAAGACCGCAATCGGCTATAACAGCAATGGCCTCCCGACGACGATATCTAAGCAGGCTGGCGATGGGTCAATCGTCGCGACCACGACGTTAGGGTATGACAACGTCGGCAACGTGACCAGCGTCGATGGGCCTTTGCCAGGCAGCGCCGACACCACCTATTACCGTTACGATGCGGATCGTGAAGTCGTCGGGGTTGTCGCTCCTGACCCGGATGGCGCCGGACCACTCCTGCCCAAGGCGCAGCGCAATACCTATGACGCAAAGGGTCGGGTGACCCTCGTCGAGGCGGGCACGGTGACGGACCCCAGCGATGCAGCCTGGAGCGCTTTTTCCTCGCTTCAGCAGGTCGCGGCCACATATGATGGTGTTGATCGCCCATTGACCAAGACGGTCACCGCGGGCGGTACGACATTTTCGGTAACGCAGAACAGCTACGATCATCAACGGTTGGATTGCACCGCTGTCCGAATGAACAGTGCCGCGTGGGGATCGCTGCCGCCGTCGGCTTGCACGTTGCAAACTCCCGGAACCCTCGGAGCCGATCGCGCCACAAAATTTGCTTACGACAATGCCGACCGGCTGACCAAGCGAACTTCCGCTTATGGGACAGCCGACGCTTCGGACGACGCGACAATTGCCTACACGGACAACGGTTTGCAACAGAGCGCGACTGACGCAAACGGAAATGCTACCATCTATGCGTATGACGGGTTCGATCGGCCGCTAACCACGACCTATCCGGGTGGAAGTTATGAGCAATTCAGTTATGATCAGGATGATAATCTACTGACACGGCGGCTGCGTGATGGGACGTCGATCAGCTACGCATATGATATGCTGAACCGGGTGACAACCAAGACATTGCCGTCGGGGGAGCTGGCGGTCTCGTACGGCTACGATTTGCTTGGACACATGACGGCGGCAACGCGGTCAGACGGCAACAACGTAAGCGCTGCGTATGACGCCTTGGGGCGCCAGACAAGCGTAACAACGGCGATTGGTGGCACGGTCAGTTCGCAATATGATACAGCGGGGCGACGTACGCGGCTGACCTGGACCGACGGATTTTTCGTCGCCTACGGCTACGATGCAACCGGCAACATGACGTCGGTCAGCGAGAACGGATCGACAAGCCTCGCCTCTTTCGGCTACGACAACCTGGGGCGCAGGACCAGTCTGACCCGCGCGAATGGCGTGGCCACGAGTTACGGCTATGACGGCGCATCGAACCTCGCCTCGCTAGGCGTGACCTACCCAAGTTCGGGTAACAACCTGACCCTGAGCTTTAGCTACAACCCTGCTCGGCAGATCGCGGCGACGACACGATCGAATGATAGCTACGCCTGGACTGGAGCTGTCGATACAGACCGTGCTTATTCCGTCAATGGATTGAACCAATATACCAGCGCGGGAACGATTTCGTTTGGTTATGATGGTCGGGGCAACCTTACCGCTTCGGGGAGCACACCCTACGGATACAGTAGCGAGAACCTGCTGGTGAGCACCACGGGCGTGGGACTAAGCTATGACCCGCTTGGACGCTTGCTCCAAACCGCTGCAGGTAGCACAACCCGCTACGGCTATGACGGAGCTAACCTGGTCGCCGAGTACAATTCGAGCAACGCTTTGCAAAAGCGATACGTTTTCGGACCAAAACCGGATGAGGCGCTCGTTGAATATGATTCAAGCGGAAACAAGACTTGGTTGGTTGCGGACGAACGGGGATCGATCATCGCGCGCACCGACCCCACGGGGAATCTGGCGGCGGTAAACCGTTACGACGAATTTGGTATCCCACAGGGAACCAACGTGGGACGCCATCAATTTACCGGGCAAGCTTGGATTCCAGAGCTTGGCATGTACTATTTCAAAGCCCGGATTTATTCTCCGACCCTCGGGCGGTTCATGCAAACGGACCCGACCGGTTATTCCGATGGAATAAATTGGTACAATTACGCTCATAGCGATCCGCTCAATGGGTCGGATCCGACCGGAAAGGATGTTTTTTGTTCCGACGGATCAATAGTGGGCGTTGGAGATGATATTTCGGAGGAGATGAACACGTGCGGCGGAGATGGCCAAATTTCCGAGATTACCGCGACTGCAACCGCATCCGGCAGTGGTCAAAGTGATAGCCTTCCGCCGATAAACTACGATTTCGATACGGCATTTCAGTTTGACCAAACTCTTGGAGGCCTGCTAGGTGGAGGGCAGCCCATGGTAAACCCATATCGGAAGGCGGTTTGCGCTGAAGGGCCTCGAGTAAACTATGGCGGTGGACCCAGTGGGACGGGGTTCGTGGCAGTGGGGGGTATTTCGCTGGGGGTGAGTGGGAACATATCTCTACCCAAGTTGCCGGGTGGCGGGGTTAGCCTCACCGGTTCCCAAGTCTCGGTAACAGGCTCCGTGACTCCGTTGCTCGGCCTTGGTATCTTTGCGGCGGCCGGTCCTAGCGTTTCGGCGAGTACCTCGGATGTAATCGCTCCGCTGCTCAGTGGCTCCATAACCCCCGTTCTGCAAGGTGGTGCGGGAGACGGATTTGGAGCCGAGATTGTGCGGGCACTTAATGGAGATCCGCTCGATTGGAGCGGCTCCGGCGGGCGCGTGGCAGCGGGAGGCTATGGCGCCGTTGGAGTACGCTTTTCCGGTACCATATCGTCATCCCCCCTTGGATGCCCATGATGGGAAGGCGTACTGATATTAACGCCATTTGGCGTGCTACAATCTTCTCATTCGCATTTGTGGAGATTGTTGGCGCAGCAGTCTTTTTTTCGGTAATTACATCAGGAAGAGCGCCATATGTTATTGCCGTACTTGGGTATATTTTGTTTTTGTTATTAACATGGTTATTCTATCTATTGTTGAAGTATATCAAGAGCATGATAGTGACAAATAATCCATGAATGTAAATCCAGAAGCGGAAGCCCTCAAACTCGCGGTTCGGATGGCGCTCGCTTGCTCAATTTCTCTATATATTCATCTACGATGAATCGTTTCTTTGTCGAATTGGCTCAGCGGACGGAGGTGCAGGTGATTGGATCTCGGGCGATGGCGTGCTCATTAGCTTTGGGTACATACCTCTTTACGTCCGTACCCGCTTTGGCGGGCACCGATTCCTATATATATGATTCGCTAGGCCGGGTGGTCGCTGTGATCCGTGCGAGCGGAACCACGACGAGCTATTCCTATGATGCCGCGGGCAATCGCAGGGCGGTTACGACCGTCAACAACTCGCCGGTCACCTGGGGGAACTTCAACTGGAAGAACGCCACCTGGCACAATTGAGCATTGTAGAAGGCTGTGTGGCCACTTTCCTTTTGGAGGACATCATGAAGCGAATCGCTATTGGCTTGGTGTTGGCATGCGTCTCCGGTTCTGCCTGGGGGCAGTGCGCCAGCCTCCCCTATACGCTAACCAACGGCACGATCGCTAACGCCGATCAGGTGATGGCCGATCTAAATTGTCTCGCGCTGATCGGCGGAACGACCTTTACTGGCAGGATCGGAATTGGAGCCGCCAATGACGGTAGTGCCTTGGTACAGGCTCGTACGGACCAGAACGCCCCGACAGTCGGTTTCAAAGTCACGAACGCTGCTGCGGGCGGCAGTTCACAGGCACGCGTTGACTTCTCCACCTACACCCCGAACTCCTATGCGATCATAGGACTGATGGAGAATAGCGGCTCGCCCTACTGGCAGGTGACGGCCGGCCCGGGGGTTACCGCTGGCTACATTGATTTGCCTAGCCATATTTTCCGTACGCCAGCTGGCGTAGAACGCATGCGGATCGCAGCGAGCGGCAATGTGGGGATCGGGACGAGTTCACCTTCCTATCTGCTCTATGTCAATGGCTCGGCGGGTGGCACGCAGGGTTGGAACCAGGCATCCGACGGCCGGTTGAAGACCAATATCAAACCCGTGACGGGTGGCTTGGCGCTGATCGAACGGCTCAACCCCGTTCACTATGACTGGCGTAAACCTGAAGACCGAAGCGTCGGACAGAATCTCAAACTTCCCGTTGGCGAGCGGCAGATCGGCTTTATTGCCCAGGAGGTCGAGGAGGTAATACCCGAGGCCGTGACGGCACCTGCGCGCGATGGCGCAGAAATCTACAGCCTTAAACAGGAAAGTCTGATCCCGGTGCTGGTCGCGGCGATCAAGGAGCTGCGGGCCGAGGTCAGAGCGCAGCGAGATCAGATTGAGGCCCTGAAAGCGAAGCAGTGAGGTTGCCCAATTTTGGGCCTCCGCAGGATCCATTCTGGAAAACGATCGCTTCGTTTAGTGTGGAACGGAAGCGCCGGCGTAGGGATCACAAGATTGCGGCGTCGGCTTCGGGGCGTCGACGAGCGCGCTCGGCGGCGGCGCGACAGCCGTTATCGGAGTCGCAACGCCGCGATCCCCGTGCCTTCCAGGATCCCGGCTACGGCTCGATGGGCAAGGCAGCCCGCAGACCACATTTACCAACTACCGTGATCCCCCGCCAAACCTCAAGCCTGCCGAAGAGCATCATCATGCCGACGATGGCGACCGCGCTCGCCGCAACGATCGATGCCAGCGATCCGGTCGCGACCGACTCGACCCCACCGACCGACCGCGCGATCGGACCGGCCGTCGAGGGCCCAAGCAGGCTACTGCGGCGCCGACAGAGGGAGAATGGTTGGGGTTTCGGGGCGAGAAGGTACGCTCAACCTGGACTGGCCGAATCCCATCAGGCTGCGATCGATCGCCTTCCATGACTTCGGACGCCATAAGATTACGGAGTCCGTTGCGGCGGATGCGTCGACTCCAAGTTCGAAGTTATCTGGCCTCGATTCCTCTAATACCAATTACCGATACCCTACTTTGTCAACCCTGATGTAGGCGGTCTGGAGGTAATATACTCTAAACTCTAGTTCAGGACCGGCCGAACTATTGGGAAGGGTGAAGGGGCAATGAAGAAATCGCTGGGCTGCCAACGGTCAACATTGCTACCAGCGCCGCGCAAGACCGTTTTCTCAAATAGGTCCTGGTCAACTTTTCTGCTCCCCTTTTTCGCTGTGGCATTATCTTGTCGAAGATGCTCGCCGCAGCGCGAATGTGAAAATCCAGTAGCGCGTGGTCAATGCGGAACCGAGGCGCCAGCGTAAGGATCATATGGCTGGGGCGTCGGCTTCGGGGCGTCGACGAGTGCGCTGGGCGGCGGCGCGACCGCCGTTGTCGGAGTCGCAACCCCGCGATCCATTCCTCCCAGGATCCCGCGCGCGATCAGGTTGGCACCAAACACCAGGAAGCATCCGGCAACCACCGTTATCCCGCGCCGAACCTCAAGCCTGCCGGAGAGCATCATCATGCCGACAATGGCGACCGCGATCACCGCAACAATCGATGCGAGCGATCCGGTGGCGACCGACTCGACCCAGCCGACCGACCGCGCGATCGGACCGGCCGTCGAGGGCTCAAGCAGGCTGCCGATATAATCCATGACGCGCCATCATCGACGGGCGGTGTAAATCGATCAAGCTATTGCGATCATTTTGGCGTAATTGGCTTTGCAGCGGCTGGAGCGCCGCGCTAGCAATGCGTAAGAGCCTGTAAGAACAGGGCGTAAACGGGGGTAAGCGTATGGGGAAGGCAAGCTCGATAGTTGCGCGGATCGGGGCGGCCTTTGCGGGAGTCGTCATGGCGCTTCCCGCCCACGCCCAGGACATGGCTGGCGATCCCGCCGGCTCCGGTGTTCTCGTCTCCGCGGTCCGCTGGCTCGAAGGCACGCTCCTCGGCACGATCGCAACCGTGGTCGCGGTGATCGCGGTGGCATCGGTCGGCTTCCTGATGCTGACCGGCCGGATCAACTGGCGCTACGGCGCAACCGTCATTCTCGGCTGCTTCATCCTGTTCGGCGCGGCGAGCATCGTTGCCGGTATCCAGTCGACCGCAACGCTCGGCGGCTGAGCGATGAACGGGGTCGAGCGCGATGCGGTGTTCGTCGCGCTGACGCGGCCGCAGATGTTCGCCGGCGTCACCTACAGCTATTTCGTGGCCAACGCCGTGCTGGCGACCGAGTTGTTCCTCGTGTTCCGTACGGTCTGGGCTTTGGTCATCGCGCTTATCGTCCATCTCGCGGGCGTCCTACTGTGCCTGCGTGAACCGCGCTTCTTCGACCTGTGGCTGACCAAAGTCGGCCGCTGCCCCAGGGTGCGTAACTATTCGTTGTGGCGATGCAACTCCTACCGGCCCTGAGCGCCGACCGCCGCACTGTGGAGCGTGAGGCGCCGGTCGGCCGTCATCTGCCTTACGCCCGCCATGTCGACGCCAATACGATCGAGACCCGCGATGGCCTGCTGTTGCAGGTCATCGCGCTGCGTGGCCTCCTGTTCGAGACCGCCGACACCGACGAGATCAACTATCGCAAGCGGCTGCGCGATGCGATGTTACAGGCGATCGGCTCTTCCCGCTTCGCGCTCTACCACCATATCGTCCGGCGCCGCGTCGAGGTCGAACTCGACGGCCAGTTCGACGACCCCTTTTCGGCAAAGCTGGATACAATCTGGCGCGAACGGCTCGGCCGGCGCCAGCTCTACGTCAACGACCTTTACCTGACCCTCGTCCGCCGTCCGCTGCAAGGCCGCGTCGGCCTGCTGGACAGCGTGCGCGACCTCCTCAGCCGAAGCGGCCCGCGCGAGGAGAGCGTCGCGCAGGAACTGCGGCAACTCGACACGGCGCGTGAGGCGCTGATCGCGGCGCTGGGAAGCTACGAACCACGCCTGCTCGGCGTCTATGAAGCCGAGGCGGGCCTTGCCTCCGAGCCGCTCGAGTTCCTCTCGACCCTCGTCAACGGCGAGGTCCAGCCGGTGTTGCTCCCGACCCAGGATATCGGGGCCTATCTCCCGATGCGCCGGATCAGCTTCGGGCAGGAGACGATCGAGCTTGGCCCGATGGGTATCGCGCCGCGCGCGTTCGTCGGGCTGATTTCGATCAAGGATTATCCGGGACAGACCAGCCCTGGCATGTTCGATGAACTGCTCCGGCTCCCATTCGAACTCACCGTCTCGCAATCGTTCGGGTTCGTCGAGCGCCAGGCGGCCCTGGGGCGGATGAACCTCGCGCTGAGACGCATGCGCTCGGCCGAAGACGAAGCGGTCAGCCTCCGCGCCGATCTCGCCCACGCCAAGGACGAGGTCGCCGCGGGCCGCGCCGGGTTCGGCGAGCATCATATGACCATCGCGATCCGCGGGAACTCGCCCGAGGAGGTCGACGCCGGCGTCGCCGAGACCCAGGCGGCACTGTCCGACCTCGGGATCATCTCCGTACGCGAGGAGATCGCGCTCGAACCCGCCTTCTGGGCGCAGTTCCCCGCCAACTTCAAATATATCGCGCGGCGCGGCCTCGTCTCGACCGGCAACTTCGCCGGACTTGCCAGCGGGCATAATTTCGCGCTCGGGCGCCCCCACGGCAACCATTGGGGCGATGCGGTCACCCTGCTCGAGACCACCGCGGCCGGTCCCTATTTCTTCAACTTCCACCAGGGCGACCTCGGCAACTTCACCGTGATCGGCCCCTCGGGCTCGGGCAAGACCGTGGTCGTCAACTTCCTCCTCGCCCAGGCACGGCGGTTCGATCCCCGCATCATCTTCTTCGACAAGGACCGCGGCGCGGAGCTCTTCATCCGCGCGATTGGCGGGCGCTATGACGTGTTGCGCCCCGATGAGCCGTCCGGGCTCAACCCACTTCTGCTCGAAGACAATGCGACCAACCGCCAGTTCCTGATCGACTGGCTCGCGCAACTCGCGGGCGGGGTCGATGTCGAGGAACAGGCGCGGCTGAAGGATGCGGTCGACGCCAGCTACGCCCAGCCACCGGGGCATCGGCGGTTGCGGCATCTGGTCGAGCTGTTCCGCGGCGACCAGCGCCCGCACGCCGGCGACCTCTGGTCGCGGCTGCGCCCGTGGTGGGGCGATGGCGAACGCGCCTGGCTGTTCGACAATGCCGAGGATGCGACCGACCTCGCCGCGCGCGCGGTCGGGTTCGACATGAGCCGCATCCTCGACGATCCGACCGTCCGCACTCCGGCGATGATGTACCTGTTCCACCGCGTCGAGGAACGGCTCGACGGGGATCCGGCGATCATCGTCGTCGACGAGGGCTGGAAGGCGCTCGACGACGAGGTGTTCGTCCGTCGGATCAAGGACTGGGAGAAGACGATCCGCAAAAGGAACGGGATCGTCGGGTTCGCCACGCAAAGCGCCCAGGATGCGCTTGAAAGCCGCATCGCCAGTGCGATCATCGAGCAGGCGGCAACGCGCATCTTCATGGCCAACCCCAAGGCGCGCGCCGATGATTATTGCGACGGGTTCGGGCTCACGCCCCATGAGTATGAGATCGTCCGCTCGCTCCCCGATAGCGCACATTGCTTCCTGATCAAGCACGGCAATGAGAGCGTGGTCGCGCGGCTCAACCTTACTGGTGAGCGCGAGCTTCTCACCATTCTTTCAGGGAGAGAGCGCACCGTGCGGTTGCTCGACCAGCTGCGCGCCGAGCACGGCGACGCGCCCGAGGCGTGGTATGACGCGCTGATGGAGCGCGCGTGATGGCCGTGCCATGCCAGGCGGGCGTATCGCCCGAGAGCTTCGCGCCGGGGATGCTCTCCTACCTCGACTGCCAGGCGCAGATGCTGGGGGCATCCGGCTATCAGGCGCTGGCGGCGAGTGGGTCGCCGGCGGCAGCCTTGCTCACCGGCATGGTCACCCTGCTGATCGCGCTGATCGGCTATCGCATGCTGCTGGGCAATACCCCTGGCGTGCATGAAGGCGTGCTGACCTTCGTCAAGATCGGGCTGGTCCTCGTACTGGCGACAAGCTGGCCCGCCTATCAGACGGTGATCTATGATCTGATCCTGCGCGCGCCTGCCGAACTCATGGCAAGCATCGGTAGCGCGAGCGGACTTCCCGGTGCCAGCGGAGGCCTTCCCGCACGGCTCGACGCGGTCGACCAGGCACTGAAGGCGCTGGCGATCGAAGGCGTGGGGGCGCCGCCAATGGGGCCGGAAGGCATGCCGCAGATGCCGTCGGTTGCCCCGCCGCCGTTCCTTGGGTTTGACGCTTTTGCGCTCGGTATCTCACGCGTGGTGTTTTTGGTCGGCGCGATTGCCTCGTTCGCCTCGGTGCGGATCATCGCAGGGCTGTTGCTTGCCCTGGGGCCGTTGTTCGCGGTGTTCCTGTTGTTCGACGGAACGCGCGGCCTGTTCGAGGGCTGGGCCAAGGCGCTGATCGGGGCCGCGCTGGCGGCGCTTGCCACCTCGGTCGTGCTCGGGGTCGAGCTTGCGTTCATCGAACCGTGGCTCGCGACGCTGCTCGCACGGCGCGCGAGCGGGCTCGATATCATCGGCGTGCCGGGCCAGCTGCTTGCCGCCTCGATCATCTTCGCGATCGCGCTGGTCGCGGTGACCCTGACGATAGCGCGGGTTGCGTTCAGCCTGCGCATCCCGGCGTGGCGCACCCATGGCCTGAGCCAGCAGCCGTCAACGAACGTTGGTGCCGGCGGCACTGTCTGGACCTCGCCGGCGGCGGCGATCCCGCTCGAAAGCCGTTCGCGGGCGGCGGCGGTGGCCGACGCGGTGGCGATCACCCAGCGCCGCGAGGAACTCGCGGCACAGGCGGGAATGACAATGACAGGCGGCGCCACACGCGTGGCGCCAATGGGAAGCGGCATGAGAGATGAAGGACGCGGCGTGATGCCGATGTCGGTAGGGCCAGCAGCGCGCCGACGGACGCGCCACCGCGTCTCGGCGCGTGCGGCGGCACGGGATCACCGGGCATGAAGAAGCAGGCGCGAGAGGCGCTCGACGCCTATTTTGCCGAAGGCGATAGCTGGGCGAAGGACCGTAACGATAGCTTGCGCGCTTCGCGGCGGATTGCATGGTGGGTTGCGGGCGGCGCCTCGACGATCGCGGTGTGCGAGGCACTGGCGCTCATGTTCCTGACCCCGCTGAAGACGGTCGAACCCTATACCCTGCTGGTCGACCGGCAGACCGGGTTCGTCCAGCAGCTCAAACCGCTCGAACCGCAGATGATCTCGGGCGATCGGGCGCTGACCCAGTCGTTCCTCGTGCAATATGTAATCGCGCGCGAGGAGTTCGACATCAACGCGCTGCAAAGCGATTATCGCAAGGTCGGGCTATGGTCGGGCGGGCAGGCGCGCGCCGACTATCTCGGGGCCGTGCAGGCGTCGAACCCGGATAGTCCGCTCGCGCGACTGCCGCGGTCGAGCACGATCGAGGTACGGGTCAAGAGCGTGACCGCGCTTGGCCCCAACGCGGCGATGGTGCGGTTCGACACCCTGAGGCGCGATGCCGGCGGCGAAGCGCGTGCCGGCCAGCCGTGGATGACGGTGATCCGCTACGAATATAGCGGCGCGCCGATGAGCGCGGCCGACCGGATGATCAACCCGCTCGGGTTCAAGGTCACGCGCTACCGCAAGAGCCCGGAAGCCTTGCCACCGGCAGAGCCGGCGCAGAGCGCAGCACCTGCGCCAGCTGCCACGCCGACGCCGATCGGTGCAGCGCCAGCCAGTGCCGCGCCGGCTGCCGGCCTCGTAGCGCCGGCAACCCCGGCGCGCGCGCCTGCGCCACTTGCCTATCCGGGCTATCCGATGACCCGGGGCCAGCCTTCCGCCGCGCCTGTGCCAATGCAGCGGCGGCCATGATCCGGATAGCGATCCTTCTGGTTGCGGCAGGCGGGTTCGCGACGGGCGCACAGGCGCAGGTGCGGCCGTTTCCGGTCGGCGGGGATCCGCGACTTCAGGCGATCGATTATCATCGCGATCAGGTGGTGCAGATCGCCGGGAGCCCAGGCTATCAGATCACCATTGCGCTCGCTCCCGACGAGCAGATCCAGAGCGTTGCGGTTGGCGATAGTACCGGCTGGCAGGTCACCGCCAATCGCAGCGGCAATATGCTGTTCGTCAAGCCGACCCAGGGCGGCGACACCAATATGACCGTGATCACCAATGCACGCTTCTATGCGTTCGATCTGGTGACCGCAGGAGCGGGAGGCGCGGCGCCCTATGAGGTGCGGTTCCGTTACCCGACCGAAGCGGCGGCCAATGGCGTGCCGCAGACCGCCGGGCCGGCGCGCATCGGCGGGGAGTATCGGCTGAAGGGGGCACATGCATTGCGCCCGACCCGGATGAGCGATGACGGCGAGCGGACCTGGATCGAATGGGCGCCCGACGCCTTGTTGCCGGCGGTGTTCATCATCGACGATCATGGCAAGGAGAGCCTTGCCAACGGCAATATGCGTGGGTCCTTCTATGTGATCGACAGCGTTCACGATCATCTGCTGTTCCGCATCGATCGCGAGACCGTGCGCGCCGATCGCCATCTGCCGAAAGCGCCGAAGAAATGACGCTGCCGCCTTCATCGCCGACGCCGGTATCGGGTGAGCGCAGCGCGCTGCCAGTGGTTGCGCGTCCCAGGTCCGGGCTGTCCGGCACCGCCATCGCGATCGGCGCCGGGGTCGCAGCGCTGGCATTGTTCGGTGTGCTCGAAGCGCGGCGCCAATCGGCGAGTGCGCCGGCGGTCAGTGCAGGAGGCGCCGAACTGGCGGTCGCCGAGGCTCCGCCGCCGCTCTACATCCCGCCAGAACCGGCGCCGGCCTATGCGCCACAACAGACCGCGTTGCCGACGCCGGCCCCGGCGCTTGCCGTGGCGCCGCTCCCGCGCGCGCAGCCGTCGGCGGTCGCAATGCCGGTTCAACCGCTGCCACAGCAGGCGTTCGTGCCGCAACAGCCGGCCGAGCGACCCGCACGGAACAGTGGCGGGTCGGCGCTGGTGATCGATAGCTCGCAGACCCGCGGGGGTGGCGAGCAGGCTGCCGGCGCCGCAGCGCCGGGGCAGGCGCCGAGCGGTATGGCAGCGGACGGCACCGCCGCGCGGGTCAGTGCGGGCACCATTGCCAATCGGGCGACGACTGTGCCGCAGGGGACATTGATCCCGGCGGTGCTCGAGACTGCGTTCAACTCGAGTCGCGCGGGTTTTGCGCGCGCGCTCGTGCGGCGTGACGTGCGTGGGTTCGACGGCACGAAGGTGCTGATCCCGCGCGGCAGCCGGCTGATCGGCGAATATCGTTCGGACGCGACGTCGGGACAGAAGCGCGCCCTGATCAACTGGACGCGGCTGATCCGGCCCGATGGGGTGACGATCGCGATTGGCTCGCCGGCGACCGATCCGCTTGGCACCGGCGGGATCAAGGCGAAGGTCAACAGCCATTTCTTCGAGCGGTTTGCTGGCGCGATCCTGCAATCGGCGCTTGATGTCGGGGTGACGCTGGCGGCGCGCTCGGTCGACAGTTCGGTGTTGGTGCTGCCGGGTGCGCTTCAGGGCGGCGGGGCCGGCGCCGGTGTTCGCACGCCAAACCAGATTCCCCCGACCCTGAGCGTTCGGCAGGGAACCAGTGTCAGCGTGTTCGTCGCGCGCGATCTCGACTTCACCGAGGTCGAAGGCCGGCAATGAGCGTCCATGCGTTCGGTGACTGGGTTTATCTCACGAGCTATCTCGCGCCGCTGGCGCCCGCGCTCGATCGGCCCGAGGTCACCGATATCTATATCAACCGTCCCGGAGAGATCTGGCTAGAGGCGCTGGGCGGGGCGATCGAGCGCCACGAGATCCCTGCGCTCGATGCGGCGATGCTCCATCGGCTGGCGCGGCAGGTCGCCGCACTCAACCATCAGGGGATCAGTCGGGAGCATCCGCTGCTATCGGCGAGCCTCCCGGACGGGTCGCGGATCCAGATCGTGTTGCCGCCGGCAACGCGGGGTGAGATCGCGATCGCGATCCGCAGGCATGTGTCGGCCGATCTGACGCTCGACGATTATGCAGCCTCGGGGGCGCTCGACGAGGTACGAATAGATGGCAGCCGCGATCAGCCGGTACTCGAGGAAATGCGGCGCCTTGTAGGCGAACGCGATCTGGTCGGGGCGCTGCGCGCCGCGGTGCGTGGGCGGCAGAATATCCTGATCTCTGGCGGCACCTCAACTGGCAAGACGACGTTCCTCAATGCTCTGGTCAACGAAATCCCGCGGGAGGAGCGGCTGATCCTGATCGAGGATACGCCGGAGGTCCGGCTCCGGCACGACAACGCGGTCGGGCTGCTCGCCGCGCGCAGCGCGCTCGGCGAGGCGTTGGTCAGTGCCAATGACCTGGTGTCTGCCTCACTTCGCATGCGTCCCGACCGGATCATCCTCGGTGAATTACGCGGGCCAGAGGCGTTTGCGTTCCTCCGCGCGGTCAATACCGGGCATCCGGGGTCGATGACCACGATCCATGCCGACAGCGTTGCGGGGGCGGTCGAGCAGCTGGTGCTGCTGGTGCTTGAGGGCGGGTCAACGCTGCGGCGTACTGATATCGTCGATTATATCCACGCCTCGATCGGGGTGATGGTCCAGCTTGAGCGCTCGGCCAAAGGGCGGCGTGTGGCCGAAATCCAGATTATTGGTAAATAGCCGTTTGCTTCGATTTGGTTGAAAATCAACGATTAGGCCGTTGTGAAGTGATTGCTGCTGTGCTGCATTACGGCTCCTGACGCGCAGGGGGATTCTGATGCAGTTGAGGGCGGCGCTGGCTGTTGCGGCAGCTGGAATCATGGTCGCGGGGCCGTCGGCGCCGCTGGCCGCAGAGGTGACGACCTACACCTATGACGCCAAGGGCCGGATAACCACGGCGTGCAATGCGAAACCCGCGACGGGCGATTTGTCCAGATATAGGCATGACCCCGCGGACAATCGGACTTCCTACTCGCACATCAGGACCGAGCTGACGATACCAGCGGAAACCAGCATCTATTCTCCGAACGGCAAGTTCATGTTTCGCATGCAAAGCGACAGCAATCTTGTCGTCTACGGTAATTTTGGTGCGGGGTGGACGCCGCTGTGGGCGAGCAACACGGTCGGGACTGGTGCGACCTTTGCCGCGTTTCAGAGCGACGGGAACCTCGTCCTTTACGGTCCCAGTGGCGCGGTATGGGCTTCCGGCACCCAATATCATTGCGCGACCTTGACGATGCAGAATGACGGCAATGTCGTGATCCAGGATCTGCTCAGCAACGTGCTCTGGAGCACCGGAACCGGCGGGCATTAAAGGACTTCGCTTCTGCGAGGAAAATTAATTGCCTGCGGTGCGCCCGTGCGAAGGAATATCCCATAGTTCGATGAAATATTTACTGGGAAAGGCGGGTTTATGTTTAGAGTGAGCCGTGCCACTCAGGCAACGCTCTTATTGCTGGCGGTCGCTGCTGGCGCGGCAAAAGGGCAGTTGTCCACCGATACCTATCAATACGACGCTCGAGGCAGGCTTGCGATTGTGCAGACAGGGGGTGGAGTTAAGACCACCTATTCTCACGATCCCGCGGACAATCGAAGCAATGTTAAGGTGCTGCGTCAGGGCGAAACCACTGCCACACAGGAGAAATGGGAGGCCGAGTCGCTCCCGCACGCCACCGGATTTGCCCAATATGCCGGCTGGGGAGCAAGCGTCGGGAGCCCGGTCACCGCGATGACCTACGGGCCGTATACCAATAGCGTCCCATCTGGCGCACATACGGCGGTTTGGCGAATGCTGATCGACAACAATGCCAGCCTGAGTGCCGACGCTGTGGTGGTCCTGGATGTCAACGACTCCGAGGCCAACCAGGTTATCGCTAGCCGAGTGCTTACGGCGCAATCCTTCGCTGCGTCGATGGCCTATCAGGTGTTCGAGCTGCCGTTCTTCGTGGACCTCTCCCGGGTTGGGCATCATCTCGAATTTAGAACCTGGTATCAGAACAAGGCTTACATCAACGTGGATTGGATTTCTCGGATATAATAAATGAATGGATTGACGAATATCTTTTTAAGATTGCGAGGAGTGAGTCGCGCTGGAGCGGTATCGATTTGAGACTTAAGCTTCGTCAGCGCAGCCGGCGTGTTGGCGATCTCGCCATGCTCCCGCCCCCCCCGCTCGCTCGCCGCCCTCCGCTACCGCAACCGCGATCACGCTCTTGTGGACGTCCAAGCCGACATACTTCACCATCTCGCCCATCGCTCGCCACCATGCAGGAGATCGCGCCAGAACGGCCCAGTGCGATCCTAGCTCTGCATATTACGAGGCAGGTCCCCAGCCTCAGGCAAACATGTGGCCTAGCTTGTCCCATGCACGTACAACGTTGCGATGAGAGCAGAATCGGCGTAGAGATAAAATGTTGAGCCTGACGCTTGAATCCACGGTGCGTCTTGGCAACCGCCGCCCGCGCCGCTTGCCGCAAATACCGCTTGTGGGGCGCCAACCTTGACGACGACGTTGCTCGGCGCGCCGCTGGTTATGGCCCAGCAGATCGTGAGCGTGCAAAGTCCATTCGCCCCAAGGGTGCAACTGTTACTAGGCGAAGAACTCGACAAGGCTCCAAACGGCGCACCGCTTAGGGTTACGCGCGTCCGGTTGTCTGCTGTGTCATAAGTGTAATTTGCTACGACGTTGTTGTTAATCGTGCCTGTGTGCTGGATGCTCACGATCCGGCCCTTGGCGTCGTAGGTGTACTTTACCGTCTCGTTCGCCCTCGCGATGCTGGTCGCGGTTGCCGCGGCAAAAAGCGCGCTACTCGTCAATATAGCCCGTGCGACCGAACGAGTCATCTTTGCCTCTCATGCTTGATCGAATTGCCCGGTAAGCGCGCGATTCAATGTTTACAAGGCCGCTTATCCATTCTCAAGAGGATTCGCCCCCCGCTAAACTTAGTGTCGTTGGCAATTGGCATGGTGAATCGCACGGGTTCGCTGGAGTCTCCAATTTCTGAGAGGGCGGAGCCGATGTGCGCAAGACCACGGACAAGTTTGCGCCGGGAGTCCGCGAGAATACCGTGTTATCGGTGCTGATCGGAAGAGCATGCGCGCCGGAGCGATGATGCCGGGCTTCGCCTCGGTCGAAGCTGCGGGAACTGGCTCGGCAGCGCCATCGGCTCGGTCACCGCGGCTACATATACCTCTGCGGCGCGAGGGCTCCGTTCGGCGGATGGCTGAGGTTTGAATCTTATGTGGATAAGAAATTTCTCCGCCCGGCGGCGTCGAATTCTCTTCACTTTGGGTGAAATCGTCACATTAAGCCATTGTGAAATGGACGTTGCCGTGCTGAACTGGCTTCGCAACGACTCACCGGGGGAGAGTTATGGTGCGGCTGAAATTGGCGACTATCGCGGTTACGGCAGGCTCGCTCGCTGGAGCAACGGCGGTGCTGGCGACCGAGACTATCACCTACACTTATGATGCCAAAGGGCGCGTGACCAAGGTCGTGCATTCCGGCACGGTGAACAATGGGGTGACGGTCGACTACGCCCACGACAGGGCGGATAACCGAACGCGGGTAAAGGTCTCTGGCGCGCCATAAGAGCGCCTCTTTACCGAGAAAGCTCGGTAAGCATTGAGCATCACATCAGTTGAATGAGTTGACGATCGCGCGACGGTGATCGCCATTGTTTTGGCGTGCCCAAAGGGGGTTGCCCGCGGAAATTTCAACCAGATTGTTCTATGGGGAAAGATAAATATGACCCAGGGTAACCGCGTGCGTCCCGGAGTCGGAAAGAGCAGAATCCGGCAGTTGATGATCGCCGGTATTAGCTCGCTCGCGCTAGCTGCCGGAGCGGTCCAGGCCCAGGAGACTGCGCTCGGCCAGGGAATCTCTCCCTACACGCCGGTCGATCCAAATGGTGTCGTTCTCTCAACGGGGGTCCTCGTTGTGGCCGGTCCCGCGATCTCGATCGGGAATCAACAGAGCGGGATGAAATACTCGCTGTTCCACAATGATCGAAATTGGTCAGATAGCTACGAAGGAAGGGTAACCGACCAATTCGGTTATGTAACAATATCATACGATAATCGTCTTGCTCAATTCAAATCGGTTGCTGGAGGCTATGAGGACGTAAGCGGAGCCGGAGAAACTCTTTCAAGAAACTCTTCGTATTTTTACGTATACACGAAATCAGATGGTACTCAGATAATTTTCGACTACTCAACTGGAGATGATGCGGCAGGCCTTCCGCTCAATCGCGTCGTTTCGTTGACGCGGCCGGATGGGGAGAAGCTGACGTTTCAATACAGAACAGAAACCGTCTGCGCAGATCCAACAGAAAGTCCTTGTCCCTCTTATCAATCTTCCCGAAGATTGGTTTCGGTTACAAGTAACCTTGGATACCAAGCGCATATCGAATATAAACTCGATAACCCGACGGATCTCGTGCAGCTAACTACGGCCTGGCAGGCGATCAGAAAAGTCACTATTTTCAACCAAAAATTTGCGACCTGCGCACCCGCGGCAGATACTTGCTCTCTGGCTGGATCGTGGCCAACGCTCGCGATTAACGAACAAGAGGTAGGAAACACCGTAAAATATAACGTCACGGACGCCGCGGGCGGCGTGACGACGTTTCAATCGGACTTATCAAGGCGCCCAACAAGCATCATTCTGCCAGGGAAATCAACGCCAGACATCGCGATTGAGTATGATGCTCTCAACCGGGTGTCGGCGTACACGGCATTTGGGATTCGAACAACCTACGCATATGCCGATGCTAGTGGCGTGCGAACCGTCACCACCTCAATTTCTGGCAAGGGAAATAAAATATATAAAATCGATCTGGCCGCGGACAGGTTGAAGTCATTTCAGGACGAGAACGGAGACACTGTGTCGTATGATTATGACACGCGGGGACGATTGGTTAATACATATTACCCTGAGGGCAATATCTATAGATTGTCGTATGACGGTCGTGGAAATATATATGAAGAGCGGTCCATATCTAAAACTGCCGGATCGCCGGCGGACATAGTTAAAACGTCGAGCTATTCTGCTACGTGCGCCAACCTTGTGACTTGCAATAGGCCGATCAGCACCACGGATGCGAACGGGAAAGTCACAGACTACGGCTATGATCCCGTTCACGGCGGCATCACGTCGATAACGGCGCCCGCAGATGTAGGTGGTGTGCGCCCGCAGACCCGCTTTACTTACTCCGCTCTGTCAAGCTTTGTCAGCGGACAGAGCATCTATCGGCTGACCTCGACGTCGAGTTGTCGTGCAGGAGCCACATGCTCCGGAACTGCCAATGAGAGTAAGGCGTCGTTCACCTACGATACTGGCGGGCTGCTGCCCCTTACCAGGACCGCGGCTTCGGGCGATGGGGCAATCTCCGCAACGACGGCGTCAAGCTATGATGGCGTCGGCAACGTCACCGGCGTCGATGGGCCTCTTCCTGGTACGGCGGACACGACCGTGATCGCCTATGACGTCCTTCGGCGCGTTGTTAGTCAAACCTCACCCGATCCGGATGGAGCGGGGCCGCTGAAGAAGCGGCGTGCGACCTATCATTATCTTGCTTCGGGAGAAATTGACAGCAAGGGTATCGGTACGGTCGACGGCGCCGGAGTTTACTCGCAGGCGCAGACGCTGGCCACGACCTTTGACGGGAACCACCGCAAGATCAAGGACGTCCTGTCCGGCGGCGCGACGACCTATTCGGTGGTGCAATATGGTTATGACTCGTTCGGGCGACTGCAATGTGTTGCGCAGCGCATGGACGCCGCGCAATGGGCGGGCCAGACCGATGCGTGCGTTCCGCAGACGACAGCCTCGCTGGGCGCAGATCGAATAATAAAATACTCCTACGATGTCGGAGATCGGCCTACTGGTTTAACCATGGCCTACGGTACCGCGGACGTCGCCAACGACCAAACCTTGACTTATTCAGCCAATGGCAAACGCGCAACCGTAACGGATGCCAAGGGGAATGTGACGAGCTTCGCCTATGATGGATTTGATCGGTTGTCGCGGACCTGTTTCCAGGTCGCGAGTAGCGCCGCGTGCGCGGGGGCGCCTGCGGACTACGAACAATTCGCGTACGATCCGAATGGGAACGTGACGAGCCGTCGGCTCCGTGATGGGAGTTCAATCGGATTCGCCTACGACAGTTTAAATCGAGTGATCGCGAAGACGTTGCCATCGCCCGATTTCAGCGTGAACTACGCGCACGACCTGCAGGGTCACACAACCCAGATTTCTCGACCAGGTGACGGAATTACGATTAACTTTGGTTATGACGCTTTGGGACGGATGACGAGCGACGGCCAGTCATTCGGAGGAATGAGCTATCAATATGACGTCGCTGGCCGGCGCACGCGAGAAACCTGGAGCGATGGTTTCTACGTCACTTATGACTACGATGTTACAGGCAAAATAACCGCCATCCGAGAGAATGGATCGGCGCTGCTGGCGAGTTACGGCTATGATGACCTTGGACGCCGAACGAATCTGACTCGAGGCAACGGGGTGGTGACCTCTTATGGCTATGACGGAGTGTCGCGACTCTCGACATTGACCAACGATCTTGCTGGAACCGCGCAGGACCTGACGCTCGGCTTTGCGTATAATCCTGCAAGTCAAATCGTCAGCCGGAGCTCCTCGAACGACGGATATGCCTACACCGGCGCCTACAACGTTGACCGCTCTTACGTCGTGAATGGGCTCAACCAACTGACCAACGCAGGCGGGGTAACTCTGGGCTATGACGGCCGTGGTAATCTGACAAGTTCGGGAAGCACTACCTTCGCATACAATAGCGAGAATCGGTTGAAAGCGAGTGGAGGAGCGGCGCTATATTATGATGACCTGAACCGGTTGTTTGAATATGATACAGCTACGTCAACGCGGATGATCTATTCCGGCGGTGAGATCTCGACGGAGGTCTCCAACCCTAGTGGCTCTATTTTGCGTCGCTATGTGCGTGGTGCTGGGGACGACCAACCGATCGTCTGGTATGAGGGATCAGGAACGGCCGACCGGCGGTATCTTATTGCCGACGAGCGAGGCTCAATCATCGCGGTCACCGACGGATCGGGTGCGGCCACCGCTATCAACCGCTATGACGAGTACGGCATACCGCAAAGCGGTAACGTCGGGCGGTTTCAGTACACCGGCCAGGCTTGGCTTCCGGAAATTGGTCTCGCTTACTATAAAGCCCGTATGTACTCGCCCACTCTTGGTAGATTCATGCAAACGGATCCGATCGGTTACGGGGACGGAATCAACTGGTACAATTATGTGGGTAACGACCCGGTAAATCGGAATGATCCCAGCGGTTTGAAGGATCCGCACAATAATAACGTTAATCAAGATGGAGGTAGCAGCGGTGATAATTTGCCACCTCTTAATCCTCCGGCGCCGGAAGTCGACGTAACATATATTCGACACAATACATCTTTGCCTGCGATAAATATATCGTTCAACTTTGGTGCGGGTGACGAGTTCGGGGGACAGGGTGGCTCTGGGCAAAACTCTTCCGAGCAAAAGGATATGATTCGTTGCACAGGACGGGCCTACGTGATGCAAGGAAATAGTCGGCTGATCGGAAAAGAAGGATTTCCAAATACACGGGTCACAAATGGTAGCGCGGCTATCATTCCTCGTCAGTTTACGGGGCAGCTGACCGCAGGTCCAATGATGCGCGCAATCGGACGAGGCGCAACAGGTACACTTACTGCTTCAGACGGTCGAACTCAGACATTTAGCACGTTTACCGACTCTGTGGCGGAGGCGCAGCTTGGAACGACTCTACAAGCTCAGAATACTATCATGGCGCGTGACCCGGGTGCCGTCGTTTTCGAAGTTGTCGGCGGAACGCACTATGGAGCGGGTGCGAAATTTGATATAACCATACCCAATATCAATGGATGTCCCGTGGGATCTCCGAATTAGTTTTTCGTTATCGGGATACGAAATAAGGATGACGAGATGTTTAAAACTGGCTTGTATGTTGCAACAGCGCTTGCCGGAATCGGGTCGGGTGGGATGGCAACGCTAGCGCTGTCCCACGTGTCGAGCGTTGGTAAGGAAGCTGGATCGAACACGTTCGTCTGTAATTACGCTACGACGGTGGTTCGCGCTGGTGCGGGGGCGCCGGTTTATAGACGGCCTGCGGCCGAATCCAAGATCGTCGCTAGATTACCGGGGGACGCCCCAGTCTACATCTGTGATGAAGATGAGCATTGGTATCAGGTTTATTTTAATCGGGCGTGCGCTGCGCGAGTTATTAGCGGCCTGGTAAATGAATTCGCTCACCGGTGCTCTAGAGGATGGATGAGAAAGTCTCAAGTTGAGGTTAGGTCTGGTTGATGTCGGTAAAGTGTTGGCCTGGATACAATTAGGCTGCTCGGGCGGCATATCGCTCCGATCGAGCTTACGCGCTCGGGAATAAGCAATGTTAGGCACGTCCCTCTGCGCCGCTTTACCCACCCAACGGAGACTTCGGACCAGATCCCCCCCAGCATAGCGACGACGAGTAGTCACTGCCGGTATAGGTCAAGCCTTATCAGATCGTAGCCATGGCGAATACCGGATTCGGCCAAATCCTGTCCCCGCAACCATGCCACCGGCCAGTTCTCTCCGGCTTCCGGTCGTCCCGGGACGCCACCCTGCAGGCCACTGTCCGTTCGCCGTTTCTAACTACGGCCCATTGAGCGGTTCAGTTAAATCCATGGAAACGCTATAAAAGTTGGCGTCGCAAGAGAGTATGTGAGATCAATCGAACCCCTGACGTGCACGGATGCGCGTTGAGATTTGGGGGGGAGATCGACGGCGATGATACGTACCATGGCTATTGCGATTACGGTGATCGCATCGGCTCCGGCCTTTGCACAATCGGGGTCCATTCAGACAACCGTGCCGGACGGCAAGACGGCCTTTCTGACGGTGACAACAAGCGGCTCGTCAAATTGCTTTCAGGCATCCGGCAACAGTTGGTCATCGGCAGATATCGGAAAATATTTTGTCGCTCGAGGGCTTGGGATTTCTGCAACGGAATGGACCTTCACCTCAAAGATTGCGAGCGTCCCAGATTCCGCGCATATTTGCACCGTCGATACGCCGACGCTCGCCAAGAGCGGGGCAAATGTCCTCTCATTCTGGGGTACAGATCAGACCGCCAATCTGCAAACCGCCTTCACGAATGGCGCTACCAGTGGGCGCGGAGCTGCCGTCACCGGCGGCATCTATCTCGTTTCGACGCCCCTCTCTTGCATGCCGCCGCCTCTTCCATGGAACAACACGACCGGATCTCCGCCACTCTGCCAATTCAGTCCGGGCGCCTACCTGCTCTATGTCGGCAGCAATCCGGCCAATGGCGCGTTCGTCACGTTTGGGTCGGTCGCGCCGGACTATAGCGGCTATTTGCGCGAAGCTGTCGTCCAGGGCGGCACCATCGACTGCAACTTCATCTGCGGCTACGCGGAGTTTTTTCCCCACTTCAAACATTTGAAGCGCAGCTTTCAGAAAACCAAAAACGCCCTGTGGGCGGGCGTTCGCTACAACGATAGCGTGAATGCGCCCTCAGCTTCTGGGGGGATCGTCGATTTCGCGAACGACTATGAGTGGGATACCATCCAGCTCAATATTACAAACATATCTAGCGCTGCCCAACCAGTCATAACCACTCAACAGCCTCACGGACTCACTGGCGCGAGGTTCGTGTCGATCGTCGGTGCGAACAACGTCCCATCTGGTATTCCGTTAACGTTTTGGGCCGAGAGCCTCAGTCCGACGACGCTCCTTATTCACGGGATAAACGGATCTGCTTGGGCGCCCTTTGCCGGCAGTGCGCTGCTCTCGCTGGCGCTGCCGGGATACCGCAAGCCCGTCACATTCTATACCGCGACCCCGACCATTCCGCCCGTCGTCAATACCGATGGGCTCTATAGCACCGGCGGAGTGGGAGGTCACATACAGAACAACGACCTGATCGACGTCTACAACGTTTCATCGACCGGTACGGGCTACGACGGAACGTATACCGCGAAGAACCTAACCGGAGCCGGTGCAGACGGGAATTGGCAATTGAGCCTCTTTGACGGTGCCAATCCCGTCGACGGTCGCTCCATCACCGTGACGGGGGCTGGCTGGCTTGTGAAGAAATATGGCCTGGTTCCTTGCAGCGCGGGGCAATGCCCCCTCAATGCGGGCGTTTATATGGACGGAGCGACGGACGCTGAGTTTCAGAACAACACGATCAACGGAACGGTCGTCGCATTTTTCGCTAACCCGACGGCGGGCGGTTACGACGGAAAATATATGGGGAACCATGTCTGGAATTACCCGCAGGCGGGCCCGATGCTATATTCTCATAGCATAGCCGGCGATAACTCGCTTATCGGGGAGCAGGTCGATTGCCCAGCTTGGTTCGGTCCGAAGTTCACGGCGAGAAACAACACGATCATGGGTTCCGAGATGAACTGCTCGGGATTCAATTCCAACCCCGATGCCATGACGACCTACCTGCGGTTGGACAAGAACGCCAGCGCGTCGATCTGGGGCGGACGGATCAAAGGTCAGAGCAGCCCGACGGCTCGCCCCCAGTTCGAGGTGTCCGACGCGAGTGTCGCGGGATCACCTGCGCAGAATGCGGGCCATCCAAACTACAAGCGTTTTGGGCTTGAGGCCGACAATACGATCTACACCGTCTCCGATAGCTATCGCTGGAGCTTGACCGGCGCGACGAGTGCAGCCCAGCCGCAAGGTTCGACGCGTTATCTTGGTCCCACCGGGGCGCAGCCGTCTGCGGTGAATGCGACGTATCTCGCTGCTTATCCAGGGCGGGCGATCAAAATGACCATCCAGGTTGACGCGACGCCCTCGGCGGGACAGTCGTTTACATTCATCGCCAATAACGGCGCGACCACGCTTGGTAGCTGCTCGGTGTCGACCGGAGCTTATAGCTGTGAGGCGGAGCTTCACGGCTATATCGGCGTCGGCAACAATCTCTATATTCAGTCGATCTTCACCGCGACCAGTGGTCCAGCAAATGTGCGCTATGCTCTAACATTTGATGGCTAACTCCCGCCAATTTCATGACTCTGAACCGCGCCAGGTATGCCGAACGGGTCAGATCGTGAGTCACGCTGCCGGCAGATTCAACCAGTGTCGGCAATGGAAGGCTGCATCAGATGACTACCGATAGTGGATGCTGGCGTTGGACTGTGGCGAAGTTGAATCTTCGCATTACGCTCGGCAAACGCCATTCCATCCCACGCAATCTCGATGGACAGCTGGCACTTGTGATGGTATGGAAATTGAGTCGGAAGAGAATACCGGTGTTAAATCAATACCTTGCCGCGATAACTGGGTGCCCGTAGGGGTCACCATCGATTTTTGAAGGCCAAGGGGTCATTGTGCCCTTTTTGTATCCACCCTCCATCTGTCCGCAGGTCCATAAGCACCTGATTCAGGGCCTTTTTTTGTTTTTCGGAGGTTTGCCTTCTTCGGTATCATCGCGTCTCCACGCTCAGGGGAGCGTTCTCCGTTTTGGCAGCATTTGCTGGCTCCCGGCGAAAATCGCACACCCAGCCCAGCTCCGAATGTCCAGCAGTCATCTGAGATAAAAGCGGTTTTCCCGTCGACTTGGTTCGAGTCCCGTAGGGCGTTTGATCCGGTCCGCATCCCGCGCTTCAGCCGAAAGCAACCGGCTCGCCCATCGAACTCGCCGGAAGCACCTGCCCCTTCCGCTACAGCGTCCATGCTACGTGACCTTGCCGGGACTCGCTCATCTCTGATTAAGGACAAGGTCACCTTCATCGCCTCTTGCTCGATCGACGTCCTCAAATGCTGAGTCGCGACTACGCTTCGTCTCGGAAACGGTGTGCAGAATTCTCCCATCCCTCCCAATAGGGAGGGCAATGAAGCGCCGTTTCGGCCTAAATTAGTAAAAATGGGCAGAAACAGAGCAAAGCGGCATTATAGTGCCGCTTCCCCCGATTTTGACTTTCTGGTGATATCCGAGAGCTACGCACAGCCAATGGCCGGAACTGGGCCGACTGCGGACTGGTGGCTTTTAGGGTGGGCACGGCGATAGCCGCCATTCGGATGACCGTGACTAAAGCTGTGCAGTCGCCGGTAGAGGGAGGCGATTACCGTCGGCGTGTAAAACGCAGTCAATATGCGCGGACGATGGCAAAAGCCCTCTTCAGATCGCCAGCGTTTCACCATCCGCGGGAATGAGCAGGCGCTGTTGGTATCCATCCCGTTTCGAGAAGGCACGCAGGTCGGCTCGGCTGAGGATGCAGTGGTTGACGGCTTCCATATGGCTGGCGATCAGCGTGGCGTTCGGCGCGGCACGATGCACGGCGAGGACGTCGGCGGGGCCCATGATGATCGGATCGAGTCCGATCACCGTCGCCATGCCGGCGTTCAGCACGATCACGTCCGGGGCGTAGCGGGCAATGGCGCGCTCGACCTCAACGTTCCAGATAGTGTCGCCGGCGACATAAAGGGTGTTGTGGACGGGATGGCTCATGACGAAGCCGCTGACGGGGCCGAGGATCTGCGGCAGTGCCTTCAGCGCCGCGTCGGTGCCATGCTGCCCGCCGGTACGGTTCAGGCGCACGCCCTGAAACTCGGTGTTTTCGGTCAGCAACCGCACGTCCGAGAAACCGGCCGATCGGAGCTGGGCGGCGTCCGCGGTATTCTGGGCGAAGATCGGCCGCGACTTGTTCAGCTTGGCCTTCGCCGCCTCGTCCCAGTGGTCGGGATGGAGGTGCGTCACGATGACGGCATCCACGTCGATGATCGAGGCGAGCGGCATGGGCAGCGGCACCAGCGGGTTGCGTCGCTGGCTGTTCGCCGTTCCCTCGAAGCCGGGATAGGCGTCCTTGTCTCCCAGCAACGGGTCGACAAGGAAGCGAACTCCGCCATAGTCGATGCGCAAGGTCGCATTGCGCACCTGGGTCAGGCTCGCGCTTCGTGTGGAACGCTCGGCAGCGGCACTGGCCGACCCGCTCGTGGCGAGTAGCGCCGAGGCAAGCAGCGCACCACCGCCCAGGGTGATTGCCTGGCGCCGTGTCAATGAGTTCGGCGTGTGCAAAGCATCGACCATCTGACATCCTCGCTCGACCGCTAATCCGATCGTCTCCCAGCGTTTCCGGGCGGTCTGCGCGCGCCGCCGCCCGGAACGTTGCGGCTACTTGGCGTCGGCCGCCGCGGCCTCGATGAAGGCAGCGACTTCCTTGGGGTGGGAAAACATCACCGCGTGGCTGCTGTGGATCTCGGTCAGCTTGGCCTTGGCGCGGGTCGCCATGAAGCGCTGGGTGGTCGGCGGCACCATGTGGTCCTGCGTCGTCAGCATCCAATGGACCGGTTTGTCCCTCCACGCCGCCGTGGTGAGCTTGGTCTGCACCGCGGCGAGGCCCCAGGGAACCTGCGCCACCGCCATGAAGCGGGTGATCGAGATATCGACATCCTGGGCAAAGGCGGTCGGGAACTTGGCAGGATCGACGAGGATGAACCCGTCGGTCGGCGGCAGCAGCGGCGGACCGGGCTCGCCCGGCGCCGGTCGGGTGGCGAGCTCGAACACCGATTCCCCGACATCGGGCGCGAGTGCCGAGATATAGGCGAGGCTCTTTACCTTGGGATCGGCGCCGGCTTCGGTGATGACCGCGCCGCCATAGCTGTGGCCGACCAGCAGGACCGGCTTGGTCGCCTTGGCGATCACCTGGCGCGTCGCTTCGACATCGCCCTCGAGCGTGACGGTCGGGTTCTGCACGGCCAGCACCTCATAGCCGTCCTTGGTCAGGATGTCGTAGACCGACTTCCAGCCCGAGGCATCGACGAAGGCACCGTGCACCAGGACGATCGAGACGGACTTGTCGGGCGCGCGGGGCTCGGCGGTGGCGGAAGCGGTGGTAGCCATGGCGAGAAGCACTCCTGCAATAAGATGTTTCATTGGCGTCACTCCAGGTTGAACGGGTCGCACGCTTCCAGCCGGAGTGCCGGGGAGATACCCGGGCAGGGAGCGCGCGCGTCACCGGGTCGGGATCGAGTCCGGTCCGCCGTCAGGCGTGGCCGAGCTTGCGATCCAGGGCGGCGATAAGGGCTTTGGCGATCGGATGATCCGAGCGCGGATTCTGGCCGGTGATCAGCTCGCGGTCTTCGACGACATAGGGCTCGAAGTCGGGCCCGGTATCGATGATGGCACCCGCCAGACCGAGCGCGTACGGCATGTCGAAATAGAGCTTGGCGTGGAGGATTTTGTCCTCGATCACTTTCTCTTCGCTCTTCTGGAAGACCGTCATCCGGTAGCCGGTATATTGCCAGTCCTTGGCCCATTCCTTCGCCTTGTCCTCATCGCCGGCGATCAGCGCGGCGCGGAATTCGCGTGCATAGGGCATGGCGGCGGTCGACGAGATCGGTCCGTGGCACAGCATCGCGGTCGGCTTCCGATGCTCGTGGAAGTGGCGCAGGATCTCGCCGACCTCCTGGTCCTGCATCAGGTCGACGATCGGTGCCTGGCCGCCGGGGATGAAGACCCCGTCATAGCTGTCCAGGCCCTCGTCGAGGATCGAGCGCAGGGTACGTCCCTGCATCGAAGGGTCGGTAGCGTAGAAGACCTTGGCATGCTCATAGGCGTGCACGTCACCATCGAAATGCGCAGGCGCGTCCGAGGCCTTGTCGATCGTCGGCGGCGCGCCATTCGGCGTGGCGAGCACGACCTCATAGCCGGCGTCGATCACCGCCATCACCGGCACGACCGTTTCGTTGAGATACTGGCCGGTGGCGCCCCAATAGCCGCCTTTGGTCTCGATGCGCGTTGCATTCGAACCAATGACCACGACTTTTCCCTTGCTCATGAGGTCCTCCGTTGCGGCGATCTGCGGAAGCAGCAGCCGCACGTCTGATACGCTCGCGTCTCGGGTCTCGGTCGTGAATCGCGGTTAGTTTGGGTTAAGCGAAAACGTGGCGCCGGAAGCCGGTCCGGCCGGCCATGCCGAGATCGATCGCCCCGCGATCGGACCTGGTCCGAATTTGACCCTCGCTTGCTTCCCCGGCCCCGCCGACCGGCGATAGCCTCGGCGTCGAGCCAAGCCTGACCGAGTTTTACCGCGTTTAACCCCGCCGGCGCGGCGTGCTGGTCTAGACAGGATTCCGCCGAGAAGGTGCTTCGCAACGAGGACCGGTTGTAGCGCGAGAACCGAGATGACCAGCAATGTGAAGACCGTGGGCATCTTGACGGCGCATCCGGGCAAGGAAGCCCAATTGCGCAGTCTGGTCGAAGGGTTGATCGGCCCCAGCCGGTCGGAACCGGGCAATCTACGCTACGACCTCTGGACCGATCCGTCCCAGCCCGGCCTCTTCGTGATCGACGAACTCTATGTCGATGCAGCGCATCAGGCGTCTCCGCATTTTCAGCATTATCGCGCGAATGTCAGCGCGCTGGCCGACCGCCGGGCCTTGAGCCTTCAGGCGGTTGCCGTCGTCTGAGGCGGAGGGCGGAGGGCGGAGATTCGAGACGATCGGCAGCGAAACCAATCGGAAGGACCTGAACCGTGCCTACGATCACAACCGCAGACGGCGTCAACATCTACTACAAGGATTGGGGATCGGGTCAGCCGATCGTGTTCAGCCATGGCTGGCCGCTGTCGGCGGACGATTGGGACGCCCAGATGATGTTCTTCCTGCAGCACGGCTATCGGGTGATCGCCCACGACCGGCGCTGCCATGGCCGGTCCGACCAGCCTAGCACCGGCAATGACATGGACCATTGGGTCGCCGACCTCGCGGCCCTGACCGACCATCTCGACCTGCACGACGCGATCCATATCGGGCACTCGACCGGTGGCGGTGAGGTCGCTCGCTATGTCGCTCGTCACCAGGGGCGTGTCGCCAAGGCGGTACTGGTCGCCTCGCTGACGCCGAACATGTACCGGAGCGAGGAAAATCCGTCCGGTCAGCCGCCGGAGTGGTTCGAAACAATCAAGGCCGGCATGCTGGCCAATCGCGCCGAGTTCTTCCGGTTCGTTCCCGAGAACCCGTTCTACGGCTATAACCTCGATGGGGCGAAGCCTTCGGAGGCAGTCATCGCGAACTGGTGGCGCCAGGGCATGGCCGGTGGTGCCCTCGCACACTATGCGACCGTCGCCTCCTGGCTCGACGACTATTCCGAAGACCTCAAGACAATCACCGTGCCGGTGCTGGTGATGCATGGCGAGGCCGACCAGGTCGTCCCGTTCGCAAGCTCGGTGCCGCGTGCGGTCGACCTGCTCAAGAACGGGTCGCTGAAGACCTATCCCGGCTACCCCCATGGCATGCTGACCACGCATGCCGATGTCCTCAACCCCGACCTGCTCGCGTTCATCGGGTCTTGACGGAACCCTTCCCCCATCATCGACCATGGTCGAGATTTTGGGGATCAAATTCAGGAGGGTTCGAGTTTTTGCGTTGCGACCCAGTAACGAACGCAGAGCTCAAACCCTCCTCGAACATTCATATGCATTTGATGCGATCCAAGCCGCCCTCCACCCCAGCGTGACACTGCGTCCGCTTTGGGTGAAATATGGGGCATGCCATCCGCTGCGAAATACCTCCTGCTGGCGATGCTTGCGCCCGCCCTTGCAAGCCTGAGCGCCGCGTGCGCCGCGGATGCGCAGCGCGGCCTGCAACAATTGCGGCATACCGCCTGGACTTCGAGAGACGGAGCTCCGCCGGAGATCTGGGCTCTCGCCCAATCGCACGACGGTTACCTCTGGCTGGGCACGGGAGGCGGACTTTACCGGTTCGACGGAGCGAGCTTCGAGAAGTTCCGACCGGTCAAGGGCGAGAACCTCCCCTCGCTCAACGTCAATTCGCTGCTTGCCACCCGCTCCGGCGACCTTTGGATCGGTTTTGCATCGGGCGCCGTGGCGAGACTCCGCGCGGGCCATTTGACCACGTTCGACCTGGGCCTCCCGCCGGTCCCTGTGCTGGAGCTGTCCGAAGACCGCGCAGGCGGGATCTGGGCGGCGCTGGGCGAGGATGACAGAGGGGGAATCGCGCGCTTTCGTCAGGGCAGATGGGAGATTTTCGGTCGATCTCGCGGCGTAGCTCCAGGCGCGGCAACCAGCGTCCTCGGAGCGGCCGACGGATCGGTCTGGGTAGCGGCCGGCGGCGAACTCCAGGTGCTGCGTCCGGGCGCCGATCGCTTTTCACGCGTCGCCGCCTCGGCTTCGGACAGACCGAAGCTGAAACAGTCGCCGGATGGAGCGATATGGCTCACCACCGGTGCCCGCCCCGGTCTCCAGCGCATCGCGGCATCGCCTGGCCGCGCCGCACCGACATGGATTGCGCCGCCGATGACCGCCAATCCTCGAGCGGAGAGCATCTTGTTCGATCGACACGGCAGCCTTTGGGGAACCTATGGCAGCGGCGGCGTCTTTCGTCTCGGCGGAGTCGGCTTCGGCGATAGCGCGCTCGTCGCCGAGGGCGCGAGAGAGAAGTTCGGCGTGGAGCGCGGCCTCACATCCAACCTCGCCAACCCAATCCTGGAGGACCGCGAAGGCAATGTCTGGGTGGGGACGAACCTCGGTCTCGACCAGTTTCGCGAGACGAGCGTGGTGGTGGCGGCCGGGCTGCCGACGGATTCGCGGAATGGTTTCCGGATCGCGCGGGGTCCTTTCGGCTCGATGTATGTGACTTCGAGGGACGCCCTTTTCAGAGCGGACCCGGAGCATGTCGCCCGGAGGCTGACCCGGCTTCCGCGGCGGCCATTGATATTGCACAGCGATGCGCTGTCGCGGACCTGGATCGGCACGGACCGAACCTTGGGCATTCTGTCGGGCTCGACGGTTCGCGACGTACCATTGCCGTGGCCTAGGAGCAGGCCGTTTGCTCTCCTTGAGGAAGCCGCGGGCCGAATCTGCGTCTCGTCCGTGGAAGGCGCCTTTTGCCGGAAGGGGAGTGGATGGACACCTGAGCCACGCCTTGCGACACCAGGCATTCTGCCGACGCAGATGCTCCGCGATGCGGCCGGGCGCGTATGGATCGCGGAAGGCCGCCGCATCGAGATGGTCGATGGAAACACCCGTCGAATATTCTCCGCGCGCGACGATCTTGCGCTGGGGACCGTCGTGGTCATCGCCGTCCGAGGACGACATGTTTATGCGGGCGGCGATTTCGGGTTGGCACGATTTGTCGGTCGGCGCTTCGCCACCCTGGGGTCGGACGTCCATCCGTTCTTGAGCAGGACAGCGGGAATCGTCGAGACCTCCGAAGGCGACCTGTGGCTCAACACCGTGGCCGGCGTGGTCAAGATCGGAAGCGCCGACCTCGACGATGCGTTCGCGCATACCGGCCGCCCGGTGAAGGCACGGCTGTTCGATCGCGACGACGGGATGCCCGGCGTGGCCCAGCAGGATTCCCAGTCGCAAACGGCGATGGAGGCTTCCGACGGGCGTCTCTGGTTCGTGACGAGGCTCGGCGTTGCCTGGATCGACCCCAAGCGGCTTTCCTTCAATTCGCTCCCGCCGCCAGTAATCATCAAGTCCTTGGTTTCCGGCGGCCACATCCATGCGGCCGCAACGCCCATCCAGCTGCCAGGAGGCACGTCCAATCTCCAGATAGACTATACCGCGCCGAGCCTTTCCGTGCCTTCACGGGTGCGGTTCCGTTACCAGCTGGAAGGCGTCGACGATGGTTGGGTCGACCCGGGCCTGCGCCGCGAGGCCTTCTACAATGGGCTCAAGCCGGGCAGCTACCGGTTCCGCCTCATGGCGGCGAACGATGATGGCGTATGGAACCGACGGGGCGCGACGCTGGAGTTCGAAATCCCGCCGACGTTCTTCCAGAGCTGGCCGTTCTACCTGCTTTGCGCGGCGCTGGCGCTGGCGCTGCTGTGGCTCGGCTATTCGCTGCGGTTGCGCGCCGTCGCCGAGCGCATCCGGGCGGGGATGAGCGAGCGGCTGGACGAGCGCGAGCGCATCGCGCGCGAGCTGCACGATACCCTGTTGCAGAGCGTACAAGGGCTGATCATGCGCTTCAGCAACATCGCGCAGGACATAACCGCGATTCAGCCGGCACACCGCGATATGCTGGACGCGCTGGACAGCGCGGACGCGGTGGTGGTGGAAGGGCGCGACCGCGTTCACGAGCTGCGCCGATGGAGCGGAGCACGGAGCCTGGCCGAGGTGCTCACCCGCACCGCCGAGCGGCTCCTGCTGCCCGACAAGATCGAGATCCGGGTAGGCGTCGAGGGGCCGCAACGGGAGCTCTACCCCGCAATTGCCGATGAACTGCTGCGGATCACGGACGAGGCATTGTTCAACGTCTCCCGCCACGCACGCGCGCGCAAAGTATCGATCATCGTTGGTTATGGTCCAGACGCGCTTGTCTTACGCATCATCGACGACGGAATCGGCATTGCACCGGAGATCGTCGCGCAGGGCGGCGTCGCCGGTCATTTTGGGCTCGTCGGCATGCGCGAGCGGGCGGAGAAGATCGGCGGCCAACTGACCATTACCACTGACCCGGCCGGCGGGACGCTAGTAGAAGTAAAGGTCGCTGCCGAAATCGCCTATGCCGACAGGCCTCGACGGAGATCGCTGACCTGGTGGCGCCGATTGGCGGCAAAACGCAATGGTGATGACATAATGAGCCGGGCGGCTTGCGGTCGTTCATCTCCGTGAAGCAGGGTTAATTTTGGTAGCGTGACGACCTTGGACCGATACTGGCTGTCGACGCGCGTGAGGCGAAAGGGCTAAGTCCGGGCGACTAGGCACGCTAGTCGAAGTGACGGTCGGTGGCCGATTTTGCCCACGCCGACAAATCGCGACCGATCTGGCCAGCCTGGCGGCGTCGGTTGGCGAGGGGATGCAGCGATGGATGACTCAGCAACCGCCAATCCCATTCGCGTGATGATCGTCGACGATCACCCGATGATGCGCGACGGGGTCGTCGGATCGATCAAGCGGCAGCCCGATATGGTCGTGGCCGCGGAGGTCGGCGATGGCACCGCCGCGATCGCCGCGATCGAGACGGCCAATCCCGACGTGGTGCTGATGGATCTCCAAATGCCCGGCATGGATGGGGTCGAAGCGATCCAGACGATCAGCAAGAAATATCCGCAGGTCCGTATCCTGGTGCTCACAACCTATGTCGGCGATGCGAAAGCGTTGCGTGCGCTCAAGGCGGGCGCCAACGGCTATCTGCTCAAGAGCGCGATGCGAACCGATCTGATCGACGCGATCCGCGCCGTGCATGGCGGCGGACGCCATATCCCTCCGGAGGTCGCGACGCAGATAGCGGTGCATGCGATCGGGGAAGCCCTGACCGAGCGCGAAATCGAGATTCTGTCGCTGGTGGCTGCCGGCAACCCGAACAAGCAGATCGCCTGGCGGCTAGGCATCTCGGAGGACACGGTAAAGGCGCATCTCAAGCGCACCTTCGCCAAGCTCGGGGTCGCAGACCGAACGCATGCGGTGACGGTTGCCGCCAAGCGAGGGATCATCGAACTTTAGCGATTCCGTCAACGGTGTGTTGGCCGGAAACGATTTCGCCTGGCTATCACTCAAATGGGTATTCTGGCTTCCCCGGTTTAGGGCCATGGACCGATGGCGGAGCTGAAGCTTATTCTGCTGCTATCGGATGGGGCGACACTGTCGAACGCATTCCAGTGATCCGCCGCCAGCGATGGGCTGCCATGATAGTCCGGATGCGGACTGGTCGGTCCATGCGCCAAGGCTGGAGGAGTGTCGAAATGCCGACTGCTGCTTCCGAACCTGCTCCTGGGGCGACTCGTTCAGCGGAGCACGCATTCAGTTTCGACCAAGCCGGGCCGGTCCAACGCTGCTTTGCGTTCGGCCCGTTCCTCCTGAGGCCGGAACAGCAGTCACTGCTGAAGCGGGACGCGCCCGTCAAAATCGGAGGGCGCGCACTCGATATCCTCACGGCACTGGTCGAGAAACCGGGAGAATTGGTGGACAAGCGCACGCTGATCTCGCGCGTCTGGCCGAACACCTATGTCGAAGAGACCAATCTCAAGGTGAACGTGGCTGGCCTCCGGCGAGCCCTAGAGGACGATCCTTGCTTGCCGCGGTTTATCGCGACCGTCGTCGGTAGGGGTTATCGCTTCATCGCGCCGGTCCGTGCGACTGGGTCGTCCGGACCAGCTTCAGGCCCCTACCGCTCAGGTGAGGTGCCCAGCCTCGTCGAGTTACTCGACACCATCAATGCCCTTCGGCAACATCTCACGCAGATCTCGTCGCCCGGAGGATGAAAGAGGCGGCATTTCGCGCGAGAGGAGCAATGTTCGGGCGGATCCCGGAACCCCGGGCGCCGCAGCAAAAAATGGAGCGAAACCATGTTCCTCAAGCAGATCCTTCCAGGCCGGCTCGGCTTCGGCGCCGCGCCACTCGGCAACATGTTCCGCGACATCCCGGAAGACGAAGCGCTCGCGACGGTGGATGCGGCCTGGAACGACGGCATCCGCTATTTCGACAACGCGCCCTTCTACGGGGCGGGCCTGGCCGAGATCCGCATGGGCGAGGCGCTCGCCGCGCGTCCGCGCGAAGACTATGTCATCAGCACCAAGGTCGGCCGCATCATTCTCGACGAGGTCGAGGACGTCAGCGCACGCGATCTTGGCGAGAAGGGCGACGTGTTCAAATATGGACGCCCCAACCGCATCGTGAACGATTATTCGGAAGATGCGACGCTGCGCTCGATCGAAGACAGCCTGAAACGCCTCAGGACCGACCGCATCGAGATCGCCTGGGTCCATGACATCGCGCAGGATTTCTACGGTGACGAGTGGCTGTCGATGTTCGAGAGCGCGCGCAGGGGCGCGTTCAAGGCGCTCGACCGCTTGCGCGATGAAGGGGTGATCAAGGCCTGGGGTCTCGGCGTGAACAAGGTCGAGCCGGTCGAGTTGCTGCTCGACCTCGACGAGCCGCGCCCGGACGGTTCGCTGCTCGCCGGCCGCTATACGCTGCTCGACCATGATCGCGCGCTCCAGCGGCTGATGCCCAAGGCCGAGCAGCGCGGTCTGGGTATCGTCGTTGGCGGCCCCTACAGTTCGGGCGCGCTCGTCGGCGGCCCGAACTTCGAATATGCGCCGGCGACGCCGGCCATCCTCGACAAGGTCGCGCGGATCAAGGCGATCGCCGATCGATATGGCATCAGCATGAAGGCGGCCGGCCTGCAATTCTCGCTTGCCCACCCGGCGGTTGCGGCGGTGATCCCCGGGGCCAGCCGTCCGAGCCGTATCACCGAGGACAGCGCCGCGCTGAACGAGGTCGTGCCCGCGGACTTCTGGATGGAATTGCGCCGCGCGGGGCTCATCAATCCGGAGGCACCGGTCCCCGGCAACATCTGACAGACGAAGCGCGCTTGCCGCCTCGGCCGCGGTGTCGATTTGCGTGATGCCGGCGGAATGCAGGGTGACGGCGGTGGCGAGAATGATGAAATAGGATGTGGCGTCCGAATAGAGCATGCCGCTCCACGTATCCCAGCGGATCCGCGCCAGTTCGGCCGGCGCCTCATGCGGCGCATCAAGCAACGGCGCGCCTCCGCGCATATCCTCGACCTCCTCGGAGGCCTGCCAGAAGAAGAGATAGGGACTGATCGTCGTCCCGAAGATGCCGACGATCATCATCGCGGCGGTGCCGTCGAGGCTGATATGCGGCAGAAGCGTCTGGCGCATTGCCATACCCCAATCGACATGCACGACGAACAGCACGGCGACATAGGCAAGCAGCGAAAATGTCAGCCATTTCAGATAGAAGACATAGCGATGATAAGGCACGAGCACCTGCAGGAGGAGCGTTGCGGTAACGAACAGCGCGGTCATGAGATGGCGATCGAAGCCGAGCACGAGCTCGGCCGCCTCCCCCATTGCGGCGATGTCGGCGGCGATGTTGAAGATGTTCGCCAGGAGCAAGAGCAGGACCAGAGACCGAAGGACAAAGGGCGGAAAGACGCGCCGGATATTGGCGGCGAGGCCCATGCCGGTGACCCGCCCCAACCGCGCCGTCAGTTCCTGCACCGCCGACATCAGCGGATAAGCCAACGGCATGGTCCAGAGCAGGCCGAAGCCGAACGCGGCGCCGGCCTGCGAGTAAGTGGCGATGCCGCTCGGGTCGTCGTCCGCAACCCCGGTTATAAGCCCCGGCCCGAGCGAACTCAGCGGATGGCGCAACCAGGGATGCCGCTCGAACAGTCGGTCACGCCGCCGGTCCCCGCTTTCGCCGCGATCGGAAAGGCCGTTTTCGTCAAGTGGCCGTGACATGAGGCTCTTTCCGTCTGCGCTGGAGGAGCATGCGCCTGTCGTCACGCTTTGCACGTCGGCTGGCTGGCCGGCAGGGCGTGACTCTAGGTTTCGAATCCGGTCATCGTCGGCCGCTCCCCGACGAGCGTCGCACAGGTCTCGGCAGCGGCTTGCCGGACGCGCTGGAGCTTTTCGGCAGCGGCGGCGGCGGGCATGTTGGCGACGACCTCGTCGAGCATGACATGTCAGGCGTGGAGAGGTCCACGCGAACTTGGCCGAATGATCCAGACATTCCGATCATGGGCGGAAAAATTGAGTACGCAATCTGAGGGCGGCCCTAGCGCCCCAGTTGCGGGCATTGCCGGGACTATGGAGTGACGCGGATTTCGGACAGTCCGTTTATTGGGCTTTGGCAGCGTTTCCGATGAGCCCGAAAAATAGACCGTGCGCTTCCAGGTTACCAGCCGAGGTGGCGTTCATCACACACTCGAATTGAGCCTCGTTGGCAGCAGCGCCTTTGATGCCGTTGGCGGTAGGATAGCCTAATCCGCTCTTGGTGAAGGTAATCGTGTAATCGTCCAATGCCATCAATAGCGATCCAGGTTTCACACCGCAGAAGACTTCGACCGCCTGTGCATATTTCGCTGCGGGCTCGCCTTTGACAGGCTCAGGCAACGTGTCGAGGAGATTGCGCGCGCGGAGCCACTCTCTAGCGCTCACTACACCAGCCTGATTACTGATGCGGTTGTAGATAATGTCATATGGCCGTTGAACGGACGTGTCCCGGAAGTAGACGTAGTAGCTCGTCGCCACCGAGGCCCGAGCCAGACAGGTCAGCGTAGATTCCGAGAAAGGCAATCCCGTCCGAGAAATCCAAACGACGTCTTCCTGCAAGGTTCCGTCGAATTGAATTGAGACGCGAGTATCGGGCAGTCCGCAGGCGACGACCTTGCCCTTAGCTTCCTGCGGAGTGGGAAGGCTCGCAGGGATTGAAGGGGGCGGAACATCCCCTTGCGCAGCCTGGGCCGCCACCAACGCTAGTGCGCTGTATAGAGCTATCATTCTCACCGCCGTTTCCCGTCTGGTAACTTCTCCGCTGGACGGCTGCAATCCTTACTCAAAACCCATACCCAAAGTCTGCTTCCTTATCCTGGCCACCCGAAGCAGGCATTCCGTTTTCCTGAAGAGTTTCGGACGCCGGGAGGCGTCGGAAAGTCTTGGATGTCGGAACCCGCGGGCCCGGGGCGATGGCCTAT
>OFTY01000132.1_pt1 | contig 82683 bp, 61 predicted proteins | sample 1775061 | NCBI WGS metagenome assembly OFTY01 (sample SAMN08195773, study PRJEB24354) | sludge metagenome | isolation source: sludge from phenol fed wastewater aerobic bioreactor B | place: India: Nagpur | collected 2016-09-16 | reverse complement strand
GGAAAAAACTTTGTGCATATCCAGGATGTATGCACCGGCATCATCAACGCGTTGCAAATAGGCAAGACAGGTGATTGTTATCTCCTGGCAGGAACGAACCTCAGCTATTATGAATTCTTCCGGCTCCTTCATAAGCTGGCGAAAAGGCCGGCGATCATGGTACGGGTCCCAGTATTCGTGATGAAGCTCGCCGGCATCATGGGCAGTCTTACGGAACGGCTGACCGGAAGGCCCGGGAAGCTCAACTATACATCGGCATACCTATTATGCCTCGACAATTATTATTCAGGCAAAAAAGCGGAACGGGAATTGCAGGTCCGGTACAAACCCATAGAGGACGCGGTTTCCAGGGCCATCTCCTGGTTTGAGGAAAATAACTATTTTTAATGCCGCTATTTCAGAAACCACGCACCGCTATGAACTTTCAGAAGAATGAAAAGTTATTTTCGAGCAGGCTATTCCGGTATCTTGCACGGATCGTGATCCTGTATATTTTCGCCACCATCTTCAAATCTTTCGATCACACTTTTACGGAACAACTGGGGATGATGGACCTTCGCGGCCAATCGTTCAACCTCGTCTTTGTATTATTTGGATTACTGGTATGGGAAGGCGCTACAAAACTGGGTACTGTCATAGAAAAAAGGGTGGCCCATAAGAATGCATCCAGACGATTACTGATCATCGTTTCCCTGTTGCTTATTTACGGCCTGATCGCGTCGATCGGATTTGGCTTCCTGTATGCATTGATGGATATCGTGCTCTTCAAACGATATGAGGCATGGGAAAGTTTTTTGAGGGTCAGCTACGACATGAATGTGGGCATCTTCATGTTCTATATACTGCTGCTGGCATTCAATGGGATCATTTTTTATTATAAGGGGTGGAAGGAATACCAGTTGCAGATGGAAAGACTGATGCGGGAAAATATCCAGGCCAAATACGATGCACTCAGGAACCAGATCGACCCCCATTTCTTTTTCAATTCACTGAGCGTGCTCACCAACCTGGTCTATAAAAGCCCTGACCTTTCCGCCGATTATATTACCCAGTTGGCCAAGACCTACCGTTATATCCTCGACAAGAAATTCGAGAACCTCGTTCCCATTGAAACGGAGCTCGACTTCCTCGAATCCTATCTCTACCTGATCCGGATCCGCCACCAGAACAGTATCCAGGTCACGGTACAGATCGATGAATCACTGAGATCGAAAGGGTTGATCCCGCCGGCATCGCTGCAAATGCTGATCGAGAATGCCATCAAGCACAACCGCTTTTCGGCCAATGATCCCCTCCTGATCACCATCGTGAATGAATCCGGCCGGCTGATCATTACCAATCATGTAAGGAAGAAAGTCAGCTCCGATATATCTTCAGGCATCGGCCTGGAAAATATCCAGAAAAGGTATAACCTGATCAGCGGACAGGCGATCAGTATTGACCAATCGGATGAATTGTTCACAGTAAAAATACCCGTCATCATACCATCATGAAGATCGTCATATTTGAAGATGAAATGCACAATGCCGAAAGGCTGGTCCAGTTACTACATCAATGTGATCCGGTCATTGAGATCGTTGCGGTGATCGGATCTGTAGCGGAGGGTATGGAGTGGCTGGAGCAGGACCAACCGGTAGACCTGATGATGATGGACATTCAATTATCCGACGGGAATTGTTTTGAGTTGTTCAGGCACCGGAAGGTCAGTACTCCGATCATATTCACGACGGCCTATGATGGTTTTGCCTTACAGGCGTTCAAGGTGAACAGTATCGACTACCTGATGAAGCCCATCGATAGCCGGGACCTCAGGAATGCTTTGAAAAAATTCGGGCAATTCAAGCCTGCCGGTCAGCATCCCATCGACTTCTCCAGGATCGCGGAAGAATTCCTGCGAAGGGAGAGCACCCGTTTTATCGGCCGGCTCAACAATCAGTTGGTCTATGTCAAGGCGAAAAATATTGCCTGGCTTCAATTCACCAAAGGCGTAACCTGGGCCACTACTTTCACGAACCAGCGGATGCCGTTGGATTATTCGTTAGACCAGATCGAAAAGATGCTCGATAAAAATCTCTTTTTCCGGATCAACCGCCAGTTCATCATCCATATCGATGCCATCAGGAAGATCACTACCTATTACAATAGCCGGCTGATCCTGCAACTATCTCCGGGGATCGAAACCGATGTGATCATCAGCCGGGAGCGGGTGAGTGATTTCAAAAACTGGTTGGAAGGGAAAAATTATTTTCATGGATAACAGGGCGCCTGCGATTTTGTAGCTCCATTATTCTTGATTCCAAACAAACTTTCCAAATTTTTTTCGGAAACTTATGGTTACTGAATTAAATTTATTCAACTTTTGAACACTAAGTGTAAACACTTAGTCGTTACAGAACTCCAAATTGGTTAACACAAGGCTCATAACTATTCCACCTTATTCTACTTATTCTTGTCAGGGAATAATCAGCAAATTGTACTTTGATACAAGTTCACATTAAAGGGAATATTTTTTTGCATATTGGTGTTCCAAGGCGGAAAGTCATGTGACAGGGATATACCCGGGCGACGGTATATCTCTCATCAGACACGTATCGTTCATCATGACTAAAGCATTTTTACCGTTATGAAAAAAAAGATACTGACGGAAGTAGCGGCCTCTCTTCTTGTACTTCTGTTCCTCTATGCAAGCCTGAGCCAGTGGCTCGATTTCAAGACCTTCACAGGAAATATCAACAATCAGCCTCTTCCCAACTCGTTAACTCCTTTCATAAAATGGGCCATGCCTGTCCTCGAGCTCCTGATCGCTGCAGGATTGATCTTTGAGCGTACACGCAGGAAGGCTTTGCTGGCTTCTTTAGTTTACTTATCCGTTCTAACGATATATATTGTATTGATTTTACTGAATGTGTTCGGCTGGGTGCCCTGCTCCTGCAGCGGCCTGATCAAAGTGCTGAGTTGGGAGCAACATCTATGGTTCAACCTGTTCTTTATTGTTGTTGCGCTCATTGGCTTTCTTCTGGGAAAGAACAGTCCTTACAACTCTACCTCGACGCCACGAACCATGCTCAACTAATGATTGCTTACTAATGATTTCCTTTCCTTATCCCGCGTGAGTATTGGTCCGTCGGACATTGCTTGTCATACCAAAAATTCTAATCAACTAACCCCTGCCGGATCGGTGATCCGGCGGCTCGCGCAACCTTTCGCGAAACCCGCCTGCTACCTGAACGAGCATACAAAAAGCAAGAAGCTAATCAATTTTCCAACCAAATCAATCAAACTAGCTTGTCTGCCCGGCATACTTTGGGGCTGAAAGCCCGGGGTGTGTATATCCGGCTGGCATAAAATTTTTCTCACCGGGGCCTATGGGTTCCCGGTCGGGTAAAAATACTCGAGTACCTGACGAGAGGTTAACGCCTGTCGCCTCAGTCAGGTTCAATATTAAGAACAGGCTACTAACACATGCAAAAAACAATTTTTATGAAAAAGATGAAAGTAATATTAATGTCCGTAGCCATTCTTGGGGCTGTTACGAGTGCGTTTACGACAAGACCGAAGGTGAATTGTGTTGATATGCCTCAATGGTACGAGGATACATCGGGTTGGCACGAGGCAGGAGAAATAGGTCGGAACTATGCTTGTACATTGGCCCCTCAACTCACTTGTACGTATTATATTGATCCGAGTAGTGGATTAATGACGCCATGCAGATTAGGCAATTTTGTAAAGCTCACTGTAGCCACCAGATAACAGGCTTGTCCTGAATATTAACTCAATTGAAGGATCAATGATATTCCTTTAGTAGGATTATGCCAAACCGGCGAATGGCGTTCAATCGCTTGAAACCAGGTCTGGCATATCTTTTATAGCCATAGAAAATTCTTTCATCCCTCTCTTTCCAAAACCGTAACTTCAAATTCTGAATTGGATAAAACTGTCCAACCATTAAACTGTAACCTTAAAAAGATTCCATGAAAAAACTGAAACTGATTCTTATGCCTGTGGTGATCGTCTTGGCCATTGGTACTGCTCTTGCCACAACAACCACACCTGATTGTTCCGATGAAGTCCATTATTTCAGGATGTCAACGCCCTGGGGGTGTTATTTTTGGCCAGCTGGTGAGGAAGGTATCGACTATACCTGTGTTTATTTGCCAGCTTATACCTGTACCTGGTATCAGCCCAGCTACTTCGGTGGAGATGTTTATTTTCCATGTGAACGGGGGCAATTCGTTTCTGCCTGCTGGTAGAGGTCCCTGCAACCCATTACCATTCAAAGCTTGTCAGTGCTTCTAATTGTGACAGGCTTTTTTATTGCCGATCCGGCTTACTGTTTACTTAACAGGAATCAATTTTTTGTAGCCCAATCCACTCTAATGCATTCTTTCCTTTCATCCGGAAAGCCTAAAAGTTTGAAACTGGCATATCCACAACACACAAAATACGCGCAAATAACAATCAAACGCTGATCCTACGCTCTCTTTATATCAGCAGGATTTTTACGCCGACCACAAAATTTTTGGTTTTTCACAAAATGTCCTAAATTCATGTTTTCATAGGATAAGGTTTAATGGTTAATGGTATTTGATTAGTACAGTCCCCCCGCTTCTGCGGGGGGACTCGCTTTTTTTGAAATCACCCAAAAAATCTCATCGTGGATTTTGCGGCATGCCTGTGATCGCGATAACATCCGGGGGTATCGGTAAAACATATTTACGCTCTCCGGGCCGGAGTATATAAATTGTTCCATTCAAATTTCGCGTTAAGGTAATGCTCGCTCCTTCCTGGTTCAGCCGTCTCAGGTCTGTCCAGCGCAATCCTCTGAATGCAAGTTCTTTTCTCCGTTCAGTCAGTATTAAGGAAAGTGCCTGTTGAGGATCATCAGCAGTATATTCGATAAATGTATTGGCTTTCCATCTCGTCCGCAATAAAGTATTGAGATCACTCATTGCGGCATTGGTTTTTCCTGCACGGGCATAGCATTCGGCCCTGACCAGGTACACCTCATCGATCGCCAGGCCGCTAAACAAATAGATCGATCCACTATAGCTACTTTTTATGGTTGGTCCATAAGGGCCAGTAATATAAAACAATCTAGGCCGGAGATCATTGACGGCATAAGAACGAAATAGTATTGAATCCACGATACAGTCCGGGAAAAGTGTACTGGCCAATACATTCGTGCTTCCCAATAGCCTTGTCTGGTAAAGTGTTTCCTGGTTTAATTTATCGAAAGGATATTGAAGTGCGGCATTGATAGTATCGTATTTGATAAGGGTACTATATAATCTCAAACAACTGTCTGCATAAATAGCAGCCGTTCCGTAAGCACGCATGCTCAAATATACCCTTGCCAGCATTGCATAAGCTGCAGGCCTGCAAGGGCGGTTACGATTGTTATATTCCAACAGCACCGGCAGGAGTGCAGAGGCTTCTTTCAAATCTCCAATCAACTGATCATAGGTTTGTTTCATTGTTGAACGGACAGATTTAGTCTCTATATCAGGGGTCAGCCTCAGTGGAATCCCAAGATTATTACTCTCTGCTGTGGCACTATCATATAAAGGAGAAAAGACCTGCGCCAGGTTATAAAATCCATATCCTCTCATGAACAGGGCAGCTCCTTTAACTGCCTTCCATTCTTTTTCATTACTACTGGTCATAGGCAGCCTGGTTAATCCATCCAGCACAACATTGGCATTGAAGACCTGCTTGTAGGGAAGGTTCCAGTCATCTACTTTGCCTTCTCCCTGGTAAATATCATCAGCCCAGATATAGGTATTTCGTTCTTTGGTCGTTATCAATTGCCAGTATGGATATTGCAGGTAAAAATTATCAGCGGATAACTCACCCAAAGTAGGTGTTTCATTATTGTCCGATTCTTTATCCAACAAAGCCCGGAAATCCTCCAATGTCGTAGGGATGAATATATCAGTACTTGGTTTTTCATTCAGGAGCTTGCTTTTATTGCAACTGGCAAAAAAAGTTAGGCAGGCTATATAGGCAATCCAATGAATGAACTCAATTTTTCTCATACCGTTTTTTTCATAGTTAGAATTCGAATTGCATCCCGATCGAAAATCTCCTTGGAGAAGGATACCCAAGTAAATAATCAGGATCGATCCCCTGCTTATTTGCTCTCCATAATATTCCAATATTATTCACATACAGATATAGGCGTACCGAATTCATAGGTAGTCTTTGAAACTGGCTCCTTGTTATCGTATAATTGAACCCGATATCCTGCAATCGAACATGATCGCCTCTATCTACTAAAGCATCAGAAAAAATGTAAAACTGATCCCTGGAAAAATCGGCAGGATATTTTAAGGAAGGAACTGAGGTAAGCTTTTCATCTCCGGGCTTTTGCCAGCGACGCACCAGATCCGGATGCCCTGCACTCTGACCCGAAAAATAGCTAGAATAGTTAATAGAATTTCTTCTGAAATAGTACCCTGCTTTCCAACTGATATTGAAAGTAAATTCGATCCTTTTCCAACTGAAGGTATTCATAACACTCCCGAAATATACAGGGTTTGCTGATCCATGATATTGCAGATCGTTTAAATTGGTTGAATTCAATATCCCGGCATAATCCTTACTTATATGTCCATCCTTATATCCACGAGGATCACCATTATCGGGATCAAGTCCTGCGCTCCTTAGGCTATAGATGGAATATAACGGTCTGTTCTCGACAGGATTCAGAAATGAGGCATTATAATAGTACGCGATTGAATTTTGCTGCTCCAGGTATTTAGCAATTTTGTCGCTGGCATAACTGAATAAAAATGTAGTTTGCCATTTCAACTTTCGATCGATATTCCTGGTATTGAGTACAATGTCTGAGCCATGTCCTTTCATAGAACCGGTATTACCTCTCATAATATAGTTGCCGGTAGTTGGATCGAGCGGACTGTAACCGATCAGGTCATTTGCCTTACGCATGTAAAAATCGATGCTGCCTGAAATACGATTGTTCTTTGAAGCAAAGTCAATCCCGAAATTGGTCATATTCACTTTTTCCCAGCGAAGAGATGGGTTGGGAGGATTGGTAATAGATGCCGTTATCGCATTATAGATATTCCGTCCATCAAGGGTAGCTACTGTAAAGGCCGAAACTGTTCGGTCTACATTACCCATATATCCGTTGGTGATCCGCAATTTCAAGCCTGGCAACCAGGTGATATGATAGAACTTCTCCCGGTCGATTTGCCAGGCCATCCCTAATGACCAAAGAGGTACGCCTTTCTGATTCGATCTCACACCAAAAATATTCGACTCCTCCTTTCTTGCACTCGCAGATAATGTATACTGTTTCCAGGAATAAATGCCATTAAAATAGGAAGAGATATAATTTGAAGTTGTACCAATATTTGAATTGATAAATGGGTTAGGTATAGTGGCCCGGATCGTTGCCGAATAGTACATAGGAAAGGATGAAACATAATCTACCGGAATACTTGTTCTCTTTTCTTTATTATAGCCATATAGCCTGTTTGCTGTAATATCAGCTTTTACCGATCTTAATTCGGCACCCAGCATAAGTTTTACACTGGTTTGTCCCCACGAATAATCATATGTCAATTGTCCACGGACACTGTTGCCAGTCATATCTTTCCTCCCTTGATCAAAAATCCCCCCTAAAGGAATAGGCCTGCTAACTGCTCCACTTACTCCCAATTGTGTGTAACTATTGATCAGATTACGCGTAAAATTACTCTCGATGCCGTAATATTTTTGAGATTCATTCAGGTTTTTATAATATTGATATAATACCTGGGCAACGAAACCGGGTATTATTTTGTAATTCAGTTTGGTATTGATTTGGTATTCGGTGGTTTTAAACACGACCTTATCCAGTTTAGCCTCATCCAAGGGCCGGTAATTCCAATCAAGCAATATGCCGTTTCCTGCCGTATCCTTATAGGACTGCCGCAATCCATTTGGAACAATGGCCGCATTACCATCTGTATCAATCAAGGAAGTATAAGGCCAGGTAAGAGCATTAGAAATGTCGTCATTAACATGCGAAATAGACCTGGAGAATTGAATTCCTGTAGAGAATTCCAGCTTGTTCTTTAGTAAGGCATAGGTATTTTGAGCATTTAAAGTGATCCGTTTATCTTCATTATTTATCCATCCCTTTTTATCCTGATCATACCCGACTGAAAAGGAATAATAATTATACTGGCCACCACCATTTATATTCAAAGCATATTGCTGGGTAATGCTATTTCTTAAAGCATACTTGTCAATATCCTTTCTTACATCTTTTTTCCGGAGAGCTTCAATTTGAGCATCCACTTCCTCCGGTGGCATCAACCCATCTCTTTTTTTGATCAATAATTCAATAACCGGTGGTAATATCGGCTTGCTGGGACTATTCTCCCTGCTCCTGTAAAATGATTTGCTGAACAGGAATTGCTCCACATCGATCTCATCACTCGAGCTCAAATATGGCATGTAATATATATCCGGCTTTTCACCAATAGTGATGTTTGAGTTCACAGATATCCTGGGAGCCTGATTATACCTCCCCTTCTTCGTAGTGATCACGATCACTCCGTTGCCTGCAAATGCGCCCCAGATAGCCGCCGCGGCCGCATCTTTTAATACCGTGATCGATTCCACATCATTCGGGTTGATACTATTCAATGTTCCGTTATATGGAAAATTGTCGAGAACGATCAATGGCTCGGCATTGGCGAAAATAGTACTTCGCCCACGGATAGATAGCTGAGACTGATTGATCGCCGGGTTCACATTCTTATTCACCAAAAAACCGCTCGTCACCCCTTCCAACCTATCGATTATATTCATCGATACCGAACGGTTGAACAGTTTATTATCGATGACCGTATAGGAACCCGTTGCCTTCGACCTTGCCTGCGCATTGTAACCTGAATGAACAACCGACACGTCCGATAACTCACTCACCCTGTTCTGCAGGTGGATGTTCAGATGGCTCTTCCCATCCACCGCAATTACCTGCATTTCATACCCAATGCTCGTTATCTCGATGGTATCGGCCGGACTGATCGACATGATGGCGAATTCACCTTTCTCACCGGTGGCAATAGACCTGTTACTACTCCTGATGGTGATCGTGGCGCCGGAAACAGGGTCTCCATTGTCATTGAATACCCTGCCGGTGAACTGGGGACGAATAATCCCCGTAACGGAAGAATCTTTCCGGGTCTGCCGGAGCGTGATCGTGATGGACTTATCTACAATCAGATAATCTAAAGGCTGGTCTTTGAAGAAAAGTTCGAGGACCTGTTCAACAGGTGCATTGCTCACATCGATCGATACTTTATTGGCCTGTTTTAGATAAGAGGTCTGGTAAATGAAGCGGTATTCTGTTTGTTTCTCGATCGTACCGATGATTTGCTTCAGTGTTGCATTCTTTTGTGAAATGGTAACCTGGGCATACCCTTGAGCCCGAAGCAGGAGGCAGGCAAAAATTATCATGGCAGTTATTAGTCCGGTTTTCCACATCCTTGATATACGTTACATATAGTACAAAAGCTACAAACTGCGAGCCCTCAGCAAATATAGCCTAAGGTCGCAGTAAGTAGCTTCCGCCGCCCATGATTTTTTACCGGGGCAGCACTAGGATGGGCTTAATGATTAATGGAAATACTGTAATCGTCGTGACCAATATCTTTTATTTGATTACAAACGCATTGAACCTGATTACTTTACAATTATTTTGCGCTCGTTTTCCAGTAATTCCGTCTTGATACCGTTCGCTCTGAGAATTGTCAAAAAATTGTCGATCTTCATATTACGGGACAGGCTACCCCCAATTTCTCCATCCGGCACTTTTCCTTCATACACTATCTGAACATCGTACCATCTGGCGGCCTGTTCGAGGATCGAATGAAAATCTTTTCCACTGAAATACCCGTCTTTCCAGGAAACCTGTAAGTCCGGTTCGGGCAGGTTCACCACTTTTATATTTTCTCCGGCACTTGCGTCGTTCGGCATGCTTGCCTGCTGACCAGGTTTCAATAACCGCAACACCGTTCCTTTAGCGACTTTGACAGAGCCTTTCAGCAAGGTGGTCTGAATAGCATTCTCATCGTTATATGCCTTGATGTTGAAATGAGTGCCTACCACTTCAACCTCTCCTCTGCCTTTGCCGGAACTGCCTGATGTAAGATCAGCACCGATCACGGCTTTGAAAGGCATCGAATGATTTTCCGTTACTTCGAAATATACCTCACCGGTGATCTCAACCCTTCTTTCCTTACCGGTGAATGCTACCGGGAACCTGATCGAAGATTCAGCATTCAGCCAGATCTTCGTTTGGTCAGGCAAGGTAAGCTGGTATTGACCACCCCGGGGGGTGAACACAGTATTATACAAAAGAGCTGGCTGCTGACCATTGGGAATTGGCTGATACACCAGGTGTCCGTTCTCCGATTTTTTCACAATGGTATTCCCTTGCTGTGTGACGACCCCGTTTTCTATCGTATTCAACAAGATGTTTGAACCATCAGCCAGCTTTAACACTGCTTTGTCAATACCCGGCTCTATGGCCTTTTTGCTAACCTTGACTATATTTTCAGTAGGCTGACTGGCCTTATTATCCTTATTAAAGAAAAGAAAATATGAACCGGCACTTAACAGGACCAGGATCGCAGCAGCCCATCCGATCTTCACACCGATCCTCCTGCCCCTTCCCGATTCAATGGGAATCGCCATAACACCAGTATCCAACCTATCGAGCCTGTCTTCCAACTGGGTTACCCATTGTACAGAAGGCCTGCCTGTCAAAGGCCATTGCTTATATAACGATTCATATTCATCCGTTATAACCTGAATATGTTCAATGGAGGTTTCATGTACCCATTCCAAAAAGTTCTCATGCTCTTTCTGGGAGTGCTTGCCCTGAACAAACCGGGCAATAAATATCCGTGCCTCCTGAATATTCATGTATAATAAAGACACCTGCTCTGGGGGTGGAGGACACCTCGGGAAGAAATTTTTTTTTGACCGCCCTCAATATTCAAATAAGGAGAGAAATACGAATAAGAGCGCAGAGATCCCGGCATGTTGCTGCAAGTATTGCCTGATAAAGGCGGTACCCTCGTATAACTGATGTTTTACACCCGATTTGGAGATATTCAACCGCTCCGCTATCTCATCGAGACTGAGGCCTTCCTCGATGCTCATTTTTATTACCTGCTTCCTGCCTTTCGGCAATTGTTCGATGGCCTCCGCTGTTATCTGGTAATATTGACTGAACAGTAACCTATGGTCCGCATCATCTACCTGCGGCTCATCCGACATCATCTGCGCCTCTTTGAGCTTTTGCTGCACCTTCAGAGAGCGGATATAATTCAGGATATGGTTCCGGGTGATCCTGAACACATAGTTCTGGAATGAATTGACCTGTACCAGCTTCGACCTTTTTTCCCAGATCTTCACAAATACATCCTGGGTCAATTCATCCAGTTTGTCCTTGTAAGGGGCAAAAAGCGATACATACTGCTGTACTACCGGGTAATAATGATTGTATAACTCCCTGAAAGCATCCCTGCTATCTGCCGCAACCTGTTTTAACAACTCCTGTTCATTTGGTAGGTTTTCCATTTAGAAAGGATAAAAAAATTAGTTTGGGTGAAATAATATAACAAGGATGAGGCTACAAATGAGCCATAAAAATATCTTTTTTTATTCATATCAGAATTGAATAAGATGTTTAATTAAATAGAAACCTCTACCTGTTTTTCTCCCATCAAACCCCTTCTATTCTTTCAGCAGTTTGACAGTTGCGCCGTTTTGCAAACGAAGCATATAAGTACCTGGTTTATAGTTACCCAGGTTGAGGGATGTAACGGATTGCACTATCCTGACCTGCTGGAGCTCCTTCCCCTGGATGTCGTATAACCTGGCGGTAGTGTTCATGAGGCTCCGTTCGGTTATATTGATCGTTACCATTCCCTTCGACGGATTTGGGTAAACCGTCACATTGCCGGCCGCCTGGCCCTTCATGATGAGTGTTTTGCTGAAGGTATACCTGCCGTCCTTATCGGTTTGCCTGATCCGGTAGTATGCCATTCCATCCAATGCCTGCGATTCCGCATAATGGTAAACGTGCCTGCCATCGCCCTGGGATACCAGGGTAGCCATGCTGCTGTAATGAGTGCCATCCGTTGATCTTTCCACGTCATAGCCAGCCACTTGTTGTTCTTCTACCTCCCAATTGATATTTACCCTCGAGCGGGCATCGAGCGTTCCGGTAATGTTCAGCCAGGTCAGTGGCAATGGAGTGGGAGAAGATTGCACGATGAACCCGCTGAAGCCGGTTACATTGAAACTGACCTCCCACCTGTTGGCTATAGCATTATATATGATGGCGCCATCGTCCGGGTCAATGACGGTAGCCACTCCGCTATAAGAGCCGGGTAATCCTCCCCCGCTGCTGCTGCCGGGATATTTGCCGACCCTGAGATTCGATTTGCCCAATGCGTCCAATGGGCCCATGGGCAGTTTCAGTCCGCTTTTCGGATGTGCATTGAAGGCATCGAATTCCGATTGCAGGAAATACAAAGTGACCCTGCCATTGGCCGTTCCCGGGTTCAGCGAAGGGGTCAACTGGTAATGCCTGGCCACGAAAGGCATCCCAAAATATTCGGGGACGCTGCCTTCCACCCATACATTCGCTCCCACATTACCCATAGCTGTAAAGGGGTCGAGGGTTGCAATGAGGTTGCAACCGGCATCGGCTATCTGGGTATTGTTGCTGCTTACCGGGAAACCGGCATTGCTGGTAGTGGATGGGGCTATCGTTATTGCCGGTATAGAGATCGTAAAGTTTTTAGTGATCATCAGTCCAAGGTTGTCGGTGATGGTGGCAGTATAATTGCCCGGACATAAGCCGCTGGCCGTTGCAGCGCTGCCGCCACTGGGGGCCCAGGAGTAGGTATAGGGCGATAGTCCGCCGGAGGGCGTTACCGTTGCTGTTCCATTACAGCCCTGGTTGCAGGTTGCATCTGTTTTTGAAGTGGAAGCAGCAAGAGGAGGAGGATCGATAGACCTGGCAAGAAAAATATCGGAGGTGGGATCAGGGCCCACTCCTGCCACCGGGAGTACCGATAGAGGGTTAAATGTAAGCGGCGTTGCATAACTTCCGGCTACCCATACACTGGAACTGCCGGAGGGCCCTGGCGCAATGGCATTACCCTGGTTGGCCAAATTATTGTCATTGGTGCCCGCTCCCTGGACCATGAATTGCATGTTACCATCAGATACATTGATACGGCCCATGAATATGTCATCGGCGAGATTGGTCCTCGGACTAACGATCGTCTTTGTTCCGGTACTGGTGGGGAATACCGCCGTTCCCCTGTATCTACCGGTGATCAGTATCCCACCGATGCCATTGGAGCAAATGGAAGATCCCCAATCCGGGCCGTCACTGCCGCCACCTCCTTTCGCCCAGATAAAATTATTGGTATTGGGATTGAAACGTGCATAGAAAACATCGGCATTGCCATGCGCATTCGTGAGGGCAGCCGTTCCGGGGAAGGTGATGCTGCTGCTTGCATAATAACCCGTCATCACCACATCCTGTGTGGAAGGATCATAAGTTACGCCAAGCCCTTCCTCATTGCCTGATCCGCCAATGCCAAAGCCGCTCAGGAATGCTCCGTTGGCGGCATTCACTTCGAGCAGGCAGATATCGTTATGATTGCCCGCCGTGATAGGGAGGTTTACCGTGGAGGCAGGTGTTACAGTGGAATAGGTAGCCGCCTGATCTACATAGGAGCCTGTCACTATTACTTCATTCAAACCTGGCACATAGCATACACTGCTTCCGTTCGGGTTATCTGTGGCTGAAGAAGACCCGCCTGTGCTGGCCCAGTCGAATATGCCTGTTGCGCCATTGAGCCGGGCCACGAAAAGGTCCGAACTGGAGCCACCATTGGCATTTCGCGTAAAACTGCCGAAGGAGGCCGAAGTGAAGAATAGGCCGGTGATATAAATATTCCCTGATCCGTCGAGACAGATGGCCTGGGAATTATCGGTACTGTTCCCGCCAAAAGTGGTGACCCACGAAGTGGCGCCTGTACCTGCATCGAGCTTCATTACGAAGCCATCGTTGTTAGCGCCGTGCGAATTGTACACGGTTGGGCTGGAACCAACGGTCATGCTTGTATGAAAAAAACCGGTCACATATACGAATGACCCATCGGTGCAGATGCCTTGTCCCTGGTCGGTAAGCCCCGAAGTGCCGCCAAACCGTATGGTCCACTGGCACACGCCTGCAGCATTGAATTTGACCACGAAGCCATCAGCCCCATCGGCCGTTGGCAGGGTGCCGGTGCCGAAGTTGGTGCTGCTGCCCGTATACACACCGGTCATATATACATTGCCACCAGCGTCCACGCAAACACCAGTGGCCTTTTCCGGCCCCAGTTCCGGGCTGCCATATCCATTGCGGAACGACCAGGTTTGGGCTGTGGCCTGTGCAACTATCATCACTAAAAAGGCACAAACGATCGGGTTTGCAATCACGCAGGATAGATTCTTTTTCATGGTCAATTGTTTATGTTCGGGAGTTTAACAGTCGATGGGTTATCCAAGCCGGTCGCCCTTTTGCAGCCCGAAGGCCGAGAGGCGGTACCCCGGATAAAATCCTTCTTCACAATAGATCACATCGGCCCTGATGGCCTCACCATCCTTACAGGCAACTTGGAAACCATTTTCAGCATCCGTGAAGATGATCGTACCCGGGGGCTTCTCTTCCTTACGTTGACGGACAATCGAAGAATCACTGATGCCGAAGGTCCAGCCGTTCCAGATGGTAGGGGCTCCTTTGTTCCAGGGGTTACAGGCATTGACAAGGGCCCTGATCTCAGTAGCGCTCATGGTTTGCCAGTCGATAAAGAGGTCTGCTGGCTGTGGCCGGGAATACCATTTTGCCCTGGAATGGTCTTGCAGGGCAGGATGCAGGTTGCCGGCTTTCAGGCCCGACAATAGCGCACCGGTACAATACAATCCGGTATAAGCAAGCTGTGTATAGAAATATCCATAGCTCACATCGGGTGAGAGGGATACCTGCTGTTCGAGGAGGATAGGGCCTGCATCGAATGATTCATTCATCTGATGCACTGTTACGCCACCTGTGGCAGCGCCATTGCGGATCATCCAGAAAAGCGGATGCGATCCTCTCCATTCCGGCAGGGGTGCATAATGAAAGTTGATAAAACCATGGCGCGGGATATCCAGTACTTCACCCGGTACCAGGAAAGGAAATGTTTTTACCAGTACGATCTCCGGCTGGTATTTTGCCAGCCACAGTTCCAGTTGAATGGCCAGGCTCTCCCGGCCGAACCATTGCACCGGTACGCCTGCCGCCGTGCATTTGTTCCTGACGAGCCAACTGATCTCGTGCAGTTTGTTGGGCATGCCTACTGACACTACGAATCCCGCGGCCATCAGGTGATCGAGGGCCGGCAGTGCGATCCTGTCGTTACAAAGTATTGCGATACGCATATTTCAGATACATAAATAATTGTTTTTCCATCCGGATGCTATGGCTTCGGGCCTGTCATTCATGACCAATTCATGATCACCCGCCCTCACGGGAATTGGTTCGTTTACCTGCAAACGGCATTTACCCTGGTCGTTTCCCATGATGACGGCATTGTACAGGCCGGTATAACTATAATGAGTATGCGGATGTATGGTGACGGCACCACGAGGGCTCTCATAAGAAAATCCTTTGAGGGCATCAGGCCCCTGTTGCATGGCCTGCATGGCCGTAATACCGGCCTCCCAACCCAGCAGGTGGAAGATGGTAGCGGTTTTATTTTTCATATCCCTGATTGTGGTCTGGAAGGATCGCTGGGCAGGGTTCTCCAGTCCGGAGGCCCAGGGAACGATGGCATGAAAGCTGCCGCCGGGAAAATCGCAGGCTGCCAATAGTTCTTCTTCCGCCATAAAGGGAGAACAATAAAATGGCCTTGCCACAGCATCGGGGTGTTTTTCCTTCAATGCTACGAAGAACAGGCTGGCAAGATAGCTGCTGAAGCAGGCTGCCACCGATTCTGCGCCTGAACTGGTCAGAAGGGCCAGGTAAGGCGCAATGGTAAAGGAAGCCTTTTTGTAGCCACTGACATAATTTCCGCAAACCTGTCCGCCGGCAGCTTCCAATCCACGTACATAACCCCAGGGGCCCCTGTACCCTCCATCATAAAAGGAAGTGGCCATCAGCACTTTCTTCCGGCCTTCTCCTGCCATATATCCTGCGAAGCGGCAGGCATGGACACCCTGCAAGGATACATGATAGCAGTTCGGGACAGGTGGGATGGATGGCAATTGCATCCCCGCATCGAGAAAAATAAATGGCCTGCCTGCACCGGTGGCCAGGGGATAAAGCGCTTCTGCATTGGCTGCGTTGCAATAGGCGATCACCAGGTCGGCATTTTCCTGTAACAATATTTTTTCAGCCCTGGAATAATTCTGCGCATGATCTTCACCGTAACCTATACTTTCAGTAAAGAACTGCCAGTCGTTCACACCTGCCTGATGCAGGTAAGCCCGCAATCCATCGAGGAGATCGAAACCCAGTGAAGGGTAGTCGGTGGAACGGGGAAGCAATAAACCAATTGAACGAGGCATAAAGAATGATTTTAAGACCTGGCGGGGAATACGCCACTGAGGGCTATGATAAAATTGATTGCCAGTAATGGGTGCAGATTCGAGAACGGAAGCCCGTTACCGGTAGGCCCGGTGTTGAGCGTGGCCGTATAGGACTGCATTTTCGCAGACGGCGAAGTGCTGTAGAACAGATTACCGCTGGATGGAGTGGAGTACACTTTGCTGATCGGCGAACCAGCATCGGAACTGGCTGCTGCTTTCGAAGTGATCTTGACCACGGCAGGATGTGCATGCGCGGGGACCTGGTTCAGCAGCAGCGTTGTAGATTCCACTCCACCCGTTTCACCGATAGAGTAATTGGAGCCACCTGGAGATTGCCCGAATCCGATCGCAGCGCGTCCACGGAGGTCTGGCAGTGCAAATGTTACTTTCCCATCTCCACCATAGATGGTACCCAGGAGGGAGAACAGAGCGGTGTTCTGGGAGATGGGGAGTAGCTGGCCCTGGCAAAGGGCCCAGCCTCTGGGAGCGAAATTACCGGCGAACATGGTGATTGATGCTAAGATCGGGTCCATATAAATGGTTGTTTTAAAGGTTGGTGGATGATCAGTTCTGTGAAGGAAATATTCCTTGAGTACAGATCACGTAGTTTATCGTGAGAAAGGGTGAAAGGATGCTGAAAGGTTGGCTACCGCCTGCAATTCCGGTATTGACGTTCACATTGGTAGGGCCCAGCACCGTACCGGGTGAACCGGCATATAGGGTTTCGCCCGATAGCATGGCCGGAACGGCATTGTTCGGATCATTGGTAGTGCCTGCTGCACTGGTGGCCCCAGGTGTGTTACCGGTAATGCTGATGAATGGATGGCTATGCGCAGGTAGTTGAGCAACCGCGACGGTAACATTCTCTGTGCCTCCCTGCTGACCTAAGGTATACGATGAAAGCCCCGGGCCCTGGCCCCAGTGAATGGGAACACGACCACGAAGATCAGGCAATGCGAAAGTATTAACGCCGTCACCTCCGAAGGTGGTGCCCAATATGGCATAGAGCGCATCATTCTGGGCGATCGACAGGAGCTGGCCCTGGCAAAACATCCATCCGAGCGGAGCAAAATTGCCTGCGAACAGGGCGATGATCCCAATATAAGAGGAGGAATACATGGTATATGATTTAATTAATTCCTGCTCGGAAAGATCCCAAACAGGCATATTATGAAGGTGATCGAAGTATAAGGCATCAGTACGGGCACCGGGATATTATTACCGACATTGCTGATGGCAGCACTATAATTGGGCGGTTGCATCGACCCGTTGGAAGTGGTCCCATAGGCATTGGCATATTTTGCGGGAAAAGCAAAATCGGGATTTGTTTCGGTAGGGTCATTGCTATCGGCATTCAACGAGAGGGTAACCTGGCCTGAGTGGGCATGTGATGGGATATTGTTCACCGTTAGATTCACACTTTCCTGGCCTGTCTTCAGGCCCAGGTCATAATTGCTGAGGCCGGGCCCCTGCCCTGTGCTCACAGGTGTACGTCCCCTGAGATCGGGCAGGGCGAATGTGGTAGTGCCATTGCCCCCGTAGGTGGTGCCTAGAATGGAGAAAAGAGCCTGGTTCTGATTGATGGGAAGGAGCTGTCCGTTGCAAAAGGCCCAGTTCCTGGGTGCGAAGTTGCCCCCAAAACAGGTAATGGTGCCCATGAGTGCTTCCATAGTTGGTAATTGTTTTAAAAAAGAAATGGCTACTGCTATGCAAATAAGGGTGAGGGGCTACCAATGCCGTTAGCACAGATGGCAATGACATGCCCTAGAGCGCTTAACCTGAATGATGATGTAGTGTTGACCTTTGGTGGGGAAGAAATCAGAAATACGTGATGGTAGCGGATTGCGGGCAGTGAAGCTGCCGTGAGACTATATAAAAATAATTAATTTCCTTATCCGGTAGATAAGTATAACTACCTTTTTATATCCCTGGCCATATTAATTAAGCGTATTGGCTCCCTACATTTATTGTAAACTTGCAAAAAAAAGGTTTCATGGCAACAGATATCAAATGCCCCAGTTGTGGTCATCCCTTTACGATCGAAGATGCTGTTTCTGAAGAGTATAAGAAAGAATTGCGGGAACAGATGGTGGCATTCAAGAAGCAAAAGGATGAGGAATTCTCCCGGCGGGAAAAAGAACTGCTCCAACTGGCCCAATCGAAAGAAACGGAATTCAATAAAAAACTGCAGGAAGAGAAGCTGAATATCCAGCGATCGCTCGGTGAAGAGATCCGCAAGACCATCAGCGCCGATTTCGAGCACAAGCTCCGCCACCTCGAAGATCACAATAAAGACCAGGAGGAAAAACTGAAACTGGCCCGCCAGAAAGAGCTGGAATACCTGCAAAAGGAACAGGCCCTGCAGAACAGGGAAGCAGAGCTGGAGATCTCCGTTCAGCGAAAGCTACAGGAAGAGCGGGTCAAAATTTCAGAAGAGCTCCGCCGGCTCGAAGAACAGAAAACAGCTACCCGTGAAACGGAATACCAGCTCCGGCTGAAAGAGCTGGAAAAGCAGCTCGACGATCAGAAAAAGCTGGCAGAGGAAATGAAGCGGCGGGTAGAACAGGGCTCTACACAGCTCCAGGGTGAAGTGCAGGAACTGGCGCTGGAAGAAATGCTGAAAGCTGCTTTTCCATTCGATCTCGTGAGTGAAGTGGGTAAAGGCATCCGGGGGGCCGATTGCATCCAGACGGTTCGTAACAACTTCGGGCAGGAAGTGGGCAAGATCATTTATGAAAGCAAACGTACCAAGCATTTCGATAAGGGCTGGATCGAAAAACTAAAGAAAGATATGCGGAGCACCACGGCCGATGTGGCCGTGATCGTAACGCAGGCCAGGCCCGAGGAACTCAACACTTTCGGCCAGGTGGAAGGCATCTGGATCTGCTCTTTCAATGAGGTATCGGCGCTGGCGCATGTATTGCGTGATGGCATCCTGAAGGTGTTCCAGGCTGCCAGGTCGCAGGAAAATAAAGGCGATAAGATGCACCTGCTCTACGATTACCTGATCAGCCATGAGTTCGGGGAACAGTGGAAAGCTATACGGGAAGGCTTCCAGGCGATGCGGTTATCGATCCAGCGGGAAAGGGACGCCATGGAGAAACTGTGGAAGGCAAGGGAGAAACAACTGGAAAAGGTATTGCTCAATGCTGCACATATCAAAGGGAGCATTGAAGGTATTGCGGGGAATGATGAGATACATCTGAACCTGCTGGAGGAAGGGGGAGAGCCGGAGGAATAGTTGGCAGTGGGCAGCTTCCAGTTGGCAGTCTGGTAACTGCGAACTGAAATAATGATTCCCCGAAATACAGGGTTTATAGACTGCCAACTGGAAACTGCCAATTCTCTAAGTGACCACCCATGCCAGTACCAGCGGGTCGAATACCCTGGCCATAACGGTCATATCCATACGCCCGTTCTTTCGGAATTCAAATGGCAGGCGTATCCAGTTATCGGCCCCGAAACTGACAGGGCCGCTGAGCCGCATATCTTCCCGGAAAGAAAGCTGCCCGTTCCCATACCATTTGTAGATTGATTCCTTGGCGCTCCACAAAATAGTGGTCAGTTCCAGGTGGAGCTTCGACATCGGCTCCCATTCATGCAGGAAAGCCTGCTCTTCCTCATGCAGGAATTTATGAGTGATGGTATACAATCTGGGTGTTACCAGTTCGATATCCACTCCTACCCTATGGGTATCGCTGACAAGCGCGGCAGCGAAATTGCCGCAATGCGAAATGGAAAAATGGTACCGCTCATCTTCCAGGAAGGGTTTACGGGTATCGGCGATCAGGATCTCCGATAAAGGAAAATCGGTGAATAGGGTCGGCAGGAGATGGCGGCCTGCCAGGTGTTGCAGTCGTTTGTAGGGGTGCGAAACATCTTTCTTCAACGGAACGCTTTCCAGGAAAAAACCTTCCGTTTCTTCGATACGCCAGATCCCTAGTTTCGTACCAAGGTTGATATTATGTTGATAAAACAATGCCACAGATAAAATTTAGACTTTAGATTGCATAGCCCGCCGAAGCCCCTTACCATATTGCAAAATTCGGGAGCTTTGGGCGAAGGCGGGCATCGCTGCAAAAAGTAATTTTCAAATATAAACCAACCGATTCAACTATGATCCTGTCGGACAAGCGTATACTGGAAGAAATGGACAAAGGGACCATCAAGATCGAACCTTATCAAAGGGCCTGCCTGGGCAGTAATTCCTATGATGTGCACCTCGGCAAATGGCTGGCCACTTACCGGGAGCATATCCTCGACGCCAGGAAGCACAACGAGATCGAATCATTCGAGATCCCCGAAGACGGATTCGTGCTCTACCCGCATATCTTCTACCTGGGCGTTACCCAGGAATATACAGAGACCCATGCCCATGTACCCTTCCTCGAAGGCAAATCCTCCACGGGCCGCCTGGGGATCGATATACATGCCACCGCCGGTAAAGGCGACGTGGGGTTCTGCGGCCACTGGACCCTCGAGATCAGTGTGAAGCAGCCGGTAAAGGTCTATAAAGGCATGCCTGTCGGCCAGCTCATCTATTTCCCGGTAGAAGGCGAGATAGAAGTGAAGTATAACCAGAAAAAGGACGCCAAGTACAGCGGCCAGCCCGATAAACCGGTAGAGAGCATGATGTGGAAGAATAAGTTTTAGATCGCGTCCTTCCCGAATTTTTTATAGTAAGCCACCAGCCACGCGACGACTTCATTGTAAGCCAGTTTGCCGGAAGGTTGCTCATTGGCTTTGAGGTATTGACCGTACAGATTATCGATCACCGCTTCCACGGGGTTGCGGTGACGCCGGTAAAATTCCCGCAGTTCGAGACGGTCTGCTATAACGCCCAGGGGCAGCCGCCGGTTGAATTCTTTCGCCATAGCTGAATCCTGTGCATAGAGGTAGTACCAGGAATAGAAATAGAGATCGAAGTAAACGGAATAGCGGAAAGCTGCATCGCCGGAAGACCTGGCCGCCAGGTAACCGGCAAAATTGGCTTCATTTTCCTTTGCATAGCCCAACTGATGGCCTATTTCATGACAGGTAGTGAATGGCTGAACGAACAGCGGCACCGTAGTGTTCACCTGTGCCTCCCCGGAGAAAGGGTTGTAATAACCGGTAAAGCCCAGGTAATTACCCAGGTAACTGTAGATGGAAGGCTTTACCGACCTGAAACTGTACCCGAATACCGGCCAGTTGTTGGCCAGGCTGTCATAGGCCGTCACAGCCCCTTTGAATAAATATCTTTTTTTACGTATATCCCTCCGGGTTGATCGCGCCGCCGGATCAAGGCCATCCAGCCGCTCCACGATCGTTTGCATGACCGTCACCAGTTCTTCTTTCGAATAATGGTTGATAGTAAGCCCAAGCTGCTGCGCTATCCCCTTCCTGTTATAATTCAACCCCCACAATCCATTAAAAGCCACGTACACCAGCAACACGATAAATATGAACCGGCGCAGCCCATTCATCCAATATGCCTTCCCTGTTTTTTTCCTTGCCAGCCGGCCCACCAGGTCGATCAGCTTGTAGAGCAACAGCAGGATACATACTGCATAGAAAATATCACCGATACTGAAAGGCACCCATCCAAAGAGCAGGCGCTGGAACTTAGCGATGAACGGATAGAGACCATTGGAATAATATTTCTCCACGGCATCCGGAAAAAGGGAAAATATTTTTATAGCAATGGCCAGCCCGGCAAGGATGAGAAAGGGCAGTCTTTTTGTCCACATAGGGATTAAAAATAAACCTTATTTTGCATCGACAAACCGCCTTTTCTCCATTAGTAACACAGATCATGAACCTTGAATTCAACAAGAACGAAGATGCCATGAAATTAGCCGTTAGCCAGATGCGTCATCGCTTCGAGCAGATCGCACTGGGCGGCGGAAAGAAAGCGATCGAACGGCAACACGAAAAGAATAAGCTCACAGCGCGCGAAAGGATCGAATACCTGCGTGATAAGGACAAGCCTTTCGTGGAGATCGGCGCCTTTGCCGGGTATGAGATGTACCAGGAGGAAGGCGGATGCCCTTCCGGTGGCACAGTGGCCGGCGTGGGCTATGTGAGCGGCCGCCAGTGCGTGATCGTGGCCAATGATCAGACAGTGAAGGCCGGCGCCTGGTTCCCTATAACGGGCAAGAAGAACCTCCGTATGCAGGAGATCTCGATGGAAAATTTTCTCCCCATCATTTACCTGGTAGACAGTGCCGGCGTGTTCCTTCCCATGCAAAGTGAGATATTTCCCGATAAAGAACATTTCGGGCGCATCTTCCGCAACAATGCAAAGATGAGCGCCATGGGCATTACGCAGATCGCGGCCGTACTGGGTTCCTGTGTGGCCGGAGGCGCCTACCTCCCGCTGATGAGCGATGAAGTACTGATGGTAAAAGGCAATAGCTCCATCGCATTGGCAGGGCCTTATCTCGTGAAAGCAGCGATCGGGGAAGAAATAGACCTGGAAAGACTGGGGGGCGCCACCACCCATAATGCCATCAGTGGAAATGCCGATTACCAGTTCGACACGGAAGAAGAATGCCTCGACCATATCAAAAGGACCATGGCGAAACTCGGTCATAACCGCGAAACGGCCGGGTTCGACCGCATCGCCCCTGCCCCTCCGAAAAAAGATCCGCAGGAATTGTACGGCATTATGCCCTCCGATCTTACACGCCCGTATGATATGCTGGATATTATCGAGCGGATCGTCGATCATTCGGAATATGACCAGTACAAGGAAGATTATGGCAAGACTATCCTCTGCGGCTATGCGCGCATCGAAGGATGGGCTGTGGGCATCGTGGCCAACCAACGTAAAACGGTGAGAACACACAAAGGTGAAATGCAGATGGGAGGAGTGATCTACAACGACAGCGCCGATAAAGTGGCCCGCTTCGTGATGAACTGCAACCAGAAAAAGATCCCCCTGGTGTTCCTGCATGATGTGACCGGCTTCATGGTGGGCTCACGCAGCGAACATGCAGGCATCATCAAGGACGGCGCCAAAATGGTGAATGCCGTTGCCAATACGGTAGTGCCCAAGATCGTCGTGTATATCGGCAATTCTTATGGTGCGGGCAATTATGCCATGTGCGGCAAAGCCTACGACCCGCGTTTCATCTATGCATGGCCGGGAGCCAGGGTGGCGGCCATGGGCGGCGAGCAGGCAGCCAAAACGGTATTGCAGTCGCAGATCAACAGCCTGAAGTCGAAGGGCAAGGAACTCACTCCCGAAGAAGAACAAAAACTGCTCAAAGAAATAGCCGGCAGGTATGAAGTGCAGAGCACGGCCTATTATACGGCCGCCCGGTTGATGGTGGATGGCATCATCGACCCGGTGGATACGAGGATGCTCATTGCAGAAGGTATTGCCGCATCCAATCATAACCCGAATATCCCGCCTTTCAGCACAGGGGTGATCCAGGTTTAGCACAAATGTTGAAAGGTTAACAGGTCGAAAAGTTGATAAGGGTAAAAAGTCCACAGGTTTATTTTTTTCTATGAGTAAAGAGCTGATCATTTATACAGACGGTGCTTCCCGTGGAAACCCCGGTCCGGGTGGCTATGGCGCTATCCTGATGTGGGGTGGAAAAGCAAAGGAAATTTCTGCCGGCTACCGTCGCACCACCAATAACCGCATGGAGCTCATGGCAGTGATCGCTGCCCTCGAAGCATTGAACAGGCCAGGGCTAACGATCAGTATTTATTCCGATAGCCAGTATGTGGTGAAAGCAGTACAGGAAGGATGGCTGAAGAACTGGATCGCCACCAATTTCAAAGGAGGGAAAAAGAACAAAGATCTCTGGCTTCGGTACAATATGCTTGCTCAACAGCATAAGGTCCGGTTTATCTGGGTAAGAGGCCATGCCGACAATCCCTATAATAACCGCTGTGATGAACTGGCCACGTCAGCGGCCGATGGAAAGCATTTACTGGTGGATGAAGGTTTTGAAAGCGAACAGGGATAAAGTTCAGTAATTCGATGCTTGCAACAGTTTATGTACATCGGTCACGAATATTTTTCTTCCCTTCGTTTCGATCATCCCTTCTTCCCTGAACTCTTTCAGGATGCGGACTATATTTTCGCGGGCGGTCCCTACCAATCCCGCAAGATCATCCCTCGACAAATTGATCTCCACCAACATGCCCGGCTGATAATTTTCCTTATATTTTTCCCGCAACACTACCAGTTGCATGGCCAGCCTTTCCCGAACGCTGCGATGCGCCAACGTGGCTACGCTGTTGGCAAAAACGGTGTACTCATGGCTCAGCATTTTCAGTAACCGCTGCGACAAAACTTTCGACCGTTCAATGGCCTGTAAGAAATCTTCCTTCGGAATAAAAGTAATGGTACTCTCTTCCAGGGCAGCCGCCGTATCAGGATATCTTTCTTCCGAAAGCAATGCGTGATACCCGATGATCTCACCGGTATTGGCGAGATAGATGATCTGCTCCCGTCCAAATTTGTCGGTCTTATATTTTTTCACCTTTCCGTTCCTAATGAAAAAAATACCTGAAGGGACTGTACCTTCCCGGAAAACAGTATCGTTTCTCGCATATTGATGTACGGTAGTATGGGCCATCAACAGGTTTATTTCTTCAGGAGGTAACCCTGTAAGGATGGAGTGGGTCTTGAAGTCCCATTTATCGATCGGGAAGAGATGGGAAATGCTCATGGTCCACAAATTTACATTTTCGAAAATTGATTTTAATCACATTTCACCCCGATAAAGTTCACCGCAAGGCAAATGCATACCATTTAGTTTTGCGTGCGGACGGACGGGCGAGCAACTGGCTATCCCCACTGAACCCCTTACCGATAACAGTTCCCCGCCGTCTTTTATCATCAACTCCCAAACCAATGCAACCGCATGTTCAGGCCCATACTCTTCGAAACACTGAAAAAATATAGTCGCCGGCAATTTTATGGCGACCTTACTGCCGGGCTGATCGTAGGTATCGTTGCCCTCCCGCTGGCCATCGCCTTTGCAATTGCTTCCGGCGTTTCCCCGGAGAAAGGATTGTACACCGCCATCATTGCAGGCTTTATTATTTCCGCCTTTGGGGGAAGCCGTGTGCAGATCGGTGGGCCTACCGGTGCTTTTATCGTGATCGTGTATGGCATTGTGCAGGAGTATGGAGTGAACGGGTTGATCATCGCCACTTTTATTGCCGGTGTGATGTTGGCGGTCATGGGATTTGCCAGGTTCGGTAATGTCATCAAATATATTCCACACCCGCTGATCGTGGGTTTTACGGCTGGTATCGCCGTTATCATCTTTTCCTCACAGATGAAGGATTTTTTTGGATTGGATATCGCATCGGTACCAGCGGATTTTATCGGCAAGTGGAAAGCCATCGCCCATCATTTCTCCAGCGTAAACCTGTATGATATTGCTATTGGGTGCGGCACGCTCTTGCTGGTCATTTTGTTCCCAAGGATCACCCGCATCATTCCCGGCTCCCTGGTAGCCGTTCTATTGGCGACCGCTGTCACGAACCTGTTTCACTTACCTGTGGAAACCATCGGCAGCAGGTTCGGCCGTATCCCCAATACTTTACCGGCGCCTGTGATGCCCGATCTGGATTGGAATACCATCAAAGCCTCCATCCGCCCTGCATTTGCCATTGCGGTGCTGGGGGGTATCGAATCGCTTTTGTCGGCCGTTGTTGCAGATGGGATGACAGGAGGTACTCATAAAAGCAATATGGAACTGGTTGCCCAGGGAGGGGCCAATATCGCTTCAGCGCTTTTCGGAGGGATCCCGGCCACAGGGGCTATCGCTCGCACGGCCACCAATATCAGGAATGGGGCCCGGACACCGGTGGCAGGTATTGTTCATGCATTGACACTCCTCATCATCCTGTTGCTGGCTGGTCAGTGGGCCTCCCTGATCCCCATGAGCTGCCTGGCCGGTATTCTCCTGGTGGTAGCTTATAACATGAGTGAATACAGGACATTTTTTCGATTACTGAAGGGAGATAGAAGTGACGCCGCTGTAATGCTGACCACCTTTTTACTGACCGTTCTGTTCGATCTCACAGTTGCCATTGAAGTAGGAATGGTGCTGGCTGCATTCCTATTCATGCGTAAAATGGTCCAGATGAGCAAGGTGAACATTCTACCCAGGGAAGATAATAATGGAAATAGCGTTTCAGAAACCCAGCGATCGAAAATTCCCCATGGTGTGGAGGTCTTCGAATTAAGAGGGCCCTTCTTTTTCGGGGCAGCTTATAAATTCAAGGATTCTTTGCAGGTCATCGAGAAAAAACCGCAGGTGCTGATAGTCCGGATGGGCCATGTTCCTTTGATCGATGCCACGGGATTACATGCCATCGAAGACGTTCTCCGGATGTGCCGCCGCGATAAGATAAGACTGATCATTTGTGAATTACAGCCACCTGTACATGATGAGTTCAAAAAGTGGAGACTATTATTTAAGATAGGTAAACGATATGTAACGGAAGACCTCCCTACTGCTTACATCCGGGCTGAGGAAGCGATGCAGACTAGCACAAAGGCTAAACCTAAATAAACCATAACCCAGCCAGTATCCCAGAAGTATTATGCATGGGCCGCTTCCCGGCTGTTCCTGGTGATCAATCGCCAGCTTCCGAATAACACAGCACTGAATACGACCGTAGCGATCAGGCTTCCTTTGTAAAATGGCAGACCGGCCGTATAACAAGCCATCAGTCCGCTCCAGGTTTTGGGATATTCCACGAATTCTCCCACACCCGCCCAGGTAAGGAAATTGGACAGCAGGAAAAAATAAGTTGGAGCTATCAGCGACATCACCAGCACATTGGTGACATTGATCTTCCTGATCAGGGACCCGAAAAAAGCTACAGAGGCGATCAACAGGTAATTGAACGATTGTCCTTTGTAGAAGCCGGGAATGGAATACCAACCGGCAGCATACAGACCCTGGTACAGCAGGTCGGAGATGTACATGGACAGTATCGGCAATACGAATGCCAGTTTCTTATCCCTGATAACAGCTCCTGCAAACAATGCGATGGCCCATTGCGGGGCAAAGCCGAACGGCCTTCCCGGAATAGCGCGGTACACCGAAGCAACGATCACCATGAGCACCAGGGGCCATATAAGGGTCTTGTTCGATTTCATGCTCAATAAAATATAAAGCAAAAATAATGAATTTATGAATTTGTGTAAAATGACTGACGTTCTTGGCGCTGTTGCAGGTAAATGCCCGCTATATCAGGGACCTGAAGATCAATACCGGCAATGTATTGAACAATAACCAGCACCTCAGTCGCAAGGAAGCGCTGCTGCTGGCGCTGGCCGTAGCCGTGAACGAGAAAGTTCTCTACCTGCAGGAAGGGCTTACCGGGCTTTCGAAAGATGCCGGTGCTACCGATGAGGAGATCGCCGAGATCATTGCCTGCACTTCCCTGATGAACACCAACAATGTGTTCTATCGTTTCCGACATTTCATGAAGAAAGAATTCTATTCGAATACCCCGGCGGGCATCAAGATGAGCATCATGATGAACCCTGTGCTGGGCAAAGAGTTCTTTGAGCTCGTGAGCCTGGTGATATCTTCCATCAATGGTTGCGAGATGTGCGTCACTTCACATGAGCAGTCAGTACTGCAACATGGAAGCAGTGAATCGAAGGTGCTGGAAGCTGTGAAACTTGGCGCAGTGATGAAAGGAGTGGTTGCAGTGCTGAGCTAACAGAGAGTTGGCAGTTTTCAGTTGGCAGTTTGGTAGCTCGAGCATCGATGGTGATTCTCCGAAATACAAGGTTTGTCGACTGCCAACTGCAAATTGCCCACTGCCAACTCTTCCTACCCCGGCGTAGTTGCCCTGAAGATCACCACATTCTGATGCGCCTGCAGACTGATCTCTGCCCCGGCAGTGGCCAGCATCGATGCCCCTTTGTGCAGAAGCAGGCTTTCTGCCCCGCTTTCTGCCTGCACGGTCCCTTTGTAGACAAAGAATATTTCTGCTGTATGGGCTTTCAGCCTGATATGCTCTCCGGCATCGAGCCAGATATTGCGCAGCTCGAAGTCGCTGGCCGGCGTAATGAACCTTTCTTCGGCCGGCACTTCACCTGCCGATCCCCTGATCACCTGTGGGGTTACCGGTTCGAAACGCACATGCTTCATGAGCTCCGCCACATCGATGTGTTTATTGGTGAGGCCGCCCCTGAGCACATTGTCGGAGTTGGCCATGATCTCCATGTTCTGCCCCTCCAGGTAAGCATGCGGTATGCCTGCATCCTGGAAAATGGCTTCCCCGGGTTTCAGATGCACCAGGTTGAAAAGGTATACCGAAAAAATACCGCGATCTACCTGATCTCCCTGGTTGAAGGTCTTCGCAGCGCGGGCTGCCCAGAAATCCTCCCCTTCTTTACCCAGTTTGCCCTGCTCATAAAGGGGTATTGTCCTGTTCAGTAATGGCTGCAGGCGCCGGTCCACTTCTTCCTGCGGCATTTCCATAACGGTCTTGTATAGTTGTGAATAGCCGCCTTTTTCAAAAACGGGCAGAAGAAAATCCAGCTCAGTCACTTTTTGAAGGACTGCCTTCAACTGGCTGGCAGGCTTGAACCCATGCAGCAGCCAGAAATCGCCCAGGGCGAGCATCAGCTCAGGTTTGTGGTTATTGTCCTTATAATTCCGGTGGGGCGCATCGAGCGCCGTCCCTTTTTTATTCTCTGCCTCGAATTCCAGCTCAGCCGCCTTTTTCGTGGGGTGTACCTGGATAGACAGCATATCCTTTACATCCAGTACTTTGAACAGGTAGGGCAGCCGGCCGAAACGCGCCTGTACAGCGGGCCCCAGGGCATCACCATTTTGCTGTTCGATGAACCGGTTAAGAGGGACGGGGCCACTGCCTGGTATGATCAGTTCAGAAGGCACATTATCATGAGCGCCCATCCAGTATTCCGCAAAAGGTCTTTTATCGGGATTGGGCAATTCCAGTAATTCCGGGATAAACTTTGATCCGCCCCATGTATAATGCTGAACTTTCCCTTCGAGCCTGAATATTTTTGTACTATTGTGCATACCGTAATTTTCAATTGCAATAATACAAAAAGAGTTCATGGCGGCAAGACATATCGAAACCGGCAAGAAAGGAGAACTGATGGCAGCGGAGTATCTGCAACAGCAAGGGTTTATGGTGCTGCACCGGAACTGGTGCTATTATCACTATGAGATCGATATCATTGCTTCGAAGAATAACGTGCTGCACTTCATTGAAGTAAAAACGAGAAGCAGCCACCATTTTGGTTTCCCGGAAGAAAGTGTATCAAAGAAGAAGCTGTCGAATATCATGAAATGCGCAACACAATACCAATACCTGCATCCGCAGTGGAAAAGAATTCAGTATGATATTCTTTCGGTGAACCTGCATGTGGATAAAGCAGCGGAGTTCATGCTTATTGAAGATGTGTACCTCTAGGTTGACAGGTTAACATCTAAACTATTCAACCTCACTTCAGCTCTTCCGCTTCCAGCCTGCTCAGCATCTTTTCCACCAGCTTAAATGTGGCCGGGCAATATTCCACATTTTGTTTGAATACATGCATATAATCAACCATGCGGCGTTTGGTATGGTGGGGGAAACCGGCGCAATCGCGCGGGCGTACTTCGTAGATGGAGCATTTATTGTCTTCCAGGTTGAGGAACTGGCAAGGTTGCTTCTTGTTCATCCAGTCCCCATCGCGGCCCTTGTATAACCATTTCTTACGGAATTCCTGCTCCGTCATGCCAAGGTGTTTGGAGATACGTTTTACATCCTTCCCTGTAAAAGTGGGCGACATGGTCTTGCAGCAGTTGGCGCATGCCAGGCAATCCGTCTCTTTCCATACTTCTGCATCTGTTTGCACGGCGATACGATCAAGGCCACGGGGCGGATTATTTTCCAGTCGCGTCAGGAACCTCCTGAGCACTGAACGGTTGCGAAGCATCTTTTTCTTGAACGATCGAAGGTTGAAAGACTCCATCTAAATAGCCGGATTTTTTTATTGTGATGAACTGAAAGGTTACATTTGAGCAACGAATATAGTAGATAGTTTGTTTATAAAATCAATTTCAAAATTTTGTTCTCGAGATGTGGGAGCCCTATAAAAAAGGATTCAAAGCCTACCTGCAGTTGGAACGATCGCTTTCCGACAATTCTGTGGAAGCCTATCTACACGATATCGAATTGCTCACCCAATACCTTCAACAGGAGAACATCCTCAAACCACCGGCTGATCTCGATCTGAAGGATCTCCAGGGATTCGTTCGCAGGGTGGCCGAGCTTGGAATGACCCCTTCTTCACAATCACGCATCATTTCAGGTATAAGGTCTTTTTATCGCTACTGTTCCCTGGAAGGCATTTCTAAAAAAGATCCTACCACACTGCTGGAAACGCCCAAACTGAAAAGGGCCCTGCCCGATGTGCTCACCATCGAAGAGATCGACCAGGTCATCGGCAGTATCGACCTCAGCAAGCCCGAAGGCGGTCGCAATAAGGCCATCCTCGAAACGATGTACAGTTGCGGGCTCCGGGTCAGTGAAGTAGTGAACCTGAAACTGTCGCAATTGTTTTTCGATGTGGGATTTATTCGTGTTATAGGTAAGGGCGACAAGGAAAGGCTGGTGCCCATCGGCACCACGGCTATTCATTATATTGATATCTATCGGCATGATATAAGAGTACATGTTCCCATCAGGAGAGGACATGAAGACTTCCTGTTCCTGAACCGCCGCGGCGCACAACTGACCAGGGTGATGATCTTCCTGATGCTGAAAGAACTGGCGGCCAAGGCCGGCATCACTAAAAATATTTCGCCCCATACCTTCCGGCATTCTTTCGCTACCCACCTCGTAGAAGGCGGCGCCGACCTTCGTGCCGTACAGGAAATGCTGGGCCATGAAAGCATTACCACCACCGAGATCTATACGCACCTCGACAGGAATTTTCTGAAATCCACTTTGGAGAAATACCATCCTGCGTTCAGGAAATTCGGTTGACAGGCTGAAAAGTTGATATGTTAACAAGTTGATAGGTTGATAAGGAGGTCCCGGATACATGGGGCTTCACTTATCAACCTATCAACTTGTTAACATATCAACTTACCAACATATCAACTTACCAACTTATCAACCTTTTTCCTCACTTTTGTCGCAACAAGGTGAGCACAATTCAAAACCAGGCCCCATGAATATATTGATCATAGAGGATGAACAGAAAGTGGCTTCCTTCATCAAGAAAGGGCTGGAGGAAGAGCAGCATGTGGTAGAACTGGCCACTGACGGGCTTCAGGGCCTGCAGGCCGCTCTCTCGAAGGATTTCGATTGCATCATCCTGGATATACTGTTACCCGGCATCAATGGCAGGGACCTCTGCAAAAAACTCCGGCAGAGCCAGGTACTTACGCCTATCCTTATGCTCACCGCCCTTCAAACCACCGATGATATTGTATCAGGGCTCGAACAGGGGGCAGACGATTATCTTACCAAACCCTTTCATTTCAGGGAATTGCTGGCACGCATACAGGCCCTGGGCCGCAGGCGTTGGCATAAGACCCTCGGTGAAGAAGTGTTACGCTTTCACGATCTCACCCTGGATACCTCTTCCAAAACAGCTTCCAGGCAGGGGAAACAGATCAATCTTACCGCCAGGGAATACGGATTGCTGGAACTGTTCATGCGCCATCCCAATAAGGTTTTGTCGAGGGCTTTCATCACCGACGCAGTATGGGGCATCGACCGGAGCTCCAATGCCAATGTGGTAGACGTTTATGTGAATTACCTGCGCAACAAGATCGAGAAACCTTTCGGCGATGCGAAACTGATCCATACCCTCACAGGAATGGGTTATGTATTGAAGCAGGACCCGGTCTAAAATTTCCCCCATGAAGATCAGGAACAGGTTATCGTTGGAATTCACCTTGCTTAGCGCCGGCATTATGCTGCTGGTGTTCCTGCTTATTTATGGGCTCTTCGCCGACTATATAGAACAAACTTTTTTTCATCGTCTGCGCGACAGGGCACTGATCACCGCCCAGGTATTCCTGGAAAAGGATGAGCTCACCAGAAAAAGCTTCCTCGAGATCCAGGAAAAATACCTTCAGCGTCTGCCCGGTGAACAATCCTTCATCTACAATAATGAGAACAGGCTGTCCTTTATTTCCGATTCCAGCGAACTGGTTACCCGTGAACTGCTGGAAGGAGTGCGGGACCGCAATGAATCTTTTTTCAGGATAGGTGGCAAACCGGCAGCAGGTATCAATTACGAAGATAACCAGGGCGATTTCGTGATCATCGTTGCGGCCAACAATATCTCAGGGCAACAGCATCTCAACAACCTGCTGTGGGTATTGTGTGTTACCTATGTGGTAGGATTGCTCATCACTTTTACTTTCAGCACACGCTTCGCAGGCAAGGCCCTTCACCCGATCGTGCATATCAACAGGAAGATGACGGAGATCCGGTCACGCAACCTGCATGAACGGGTAGACGTTCCACAGAATAAGGACGAGATCAATGAGCTGGCCAATAATTTCAATGGCCTCCTGAGCCACCTCGAAGATGCATTTGAAAGCCAGCGTTCCTTCGTCAGCAATGCCTCTCACGAATTGCGCACCCCGCTCACTGCCATCATCGGTGAACTGGAAGTGGCGCTCAGTAAGCCCAGGAGCCAGGAGGAATATATGGCCACCATGCACTCCGTACTGGCCGAGTCGGACAGGCTTAGCAAGATCCTCAACCACCTTTTCGAGCTCACCAGTTTTATCGATAATTACCAGGCCAGGTTCCAGGATATGGAGGCGGGTGAATTGCTCCACGATCTCCGCTCTTCCTGGGAAGCCAAAGGAGAGACTTATTTCATCCTGGTCGACCCTCCGGAAATACCATCCGGCCTTGTGCTACGTTGCAACCAGGTACTGCTGGAAACGGCTTTCAATAATCTATTGAAGAATGCCTTTAAATTTTCACATCAGCAGCCAGTACACATCAACTGGCGTGTTGAAGACCAGCAACTCCGGATCGATATTGCGGACAAAGGGATCGGGATCCCCGAAACCGACCAGTTGCATATCTTCGAGCCGTTCTTCCGGGCAGATAATGCCCGGGCCTTTCCGGGGAATGGCGTAGGGCTCTCCATTACACAGAAAATCATCCTTCTACACCAGGGTACTATCAGCGTGAGCTCTTCCGTAGGCACAGGTACCTGTTTTCACATTTCATTACCAATTAACACAGCTTTCTAATCCTGCTCTAATCTCATTCTAATAATGCTGTAATGATTCTGTTGAAATTTTGCATTTGGTAAATCCATGATATGCAAAATAGATGGCCTAAGTTCCTTTTCCTAGGTGCCCTTTCTTTGTCCCTAACCCAACCAGTAGATGCCAGTCCAACCCAGGATACTGTCCGGCTTACCCTGCCCATGGCAGAGCAAAGATTTATCGACAGCAACCTGGCCTTACTGGCCTCGCGGTATTCGATCGACATTGCCAAAGCGGAACTGATCACGGCAAGACTGTACAATAACCCTGAGCTGACATTCGAGAATGTACTCTATAATCCGGACAATAAAAAGATAGTAGACTTTTCATATCAGGGCGGCACTGCCCTGCAATTAACACAGGTCATAACCCTGGCGGGCAAACGTAACAAGGCCATCCGTTTAGCCCGCAGTGGTGTGCAGTTAGCAGAATATGAGTTCTACGACCTGGTCCGTACCCTTTCTTTCACGCTTCGCGATGAATACTTCAAGCTTGTATTCAGCCGGCAATCGTACCAGCTCTTCGGTGCCCAGATCGAAGGTCTGCAGAAGATCCTCACCGTTTCCCAACAGCAAATGCAGAAAGGCAATATTTCCGCCAGCGAAGTATTGCGCATCCAATCCCTGCTTTACAACCTGCAGTCGGAACAGCACGCACTTCAACAGAACATGAACGAAACGGTCACCAACTTGAGGACCCTGGTGCGTATCGATCCTTCCTCTTTCGTTATCCCGGAATGGCAGGAGTCAACCCGGCAGGCAACACCCCTCACCCACCTGTCGTATGAGCAACTGCTTGATTCGGCACGCGCTCATCGCTATGATCTGCTCGGTGCCCGTGAACAGGTGCGCTACCAGGAGTTGAATGAACGCCTGCAAAAAGCAATGGCCGTGCCTGACCTTACGGTGGGCCTCACTTACGACAAACAGGGTAATTTCACCCGTAACTACAACGGCCTGCAACTGAGCATGCCACTCCCGATCTTCAACAGGAACCAGGGACATATAGCACAGGCAGGCTCCATGGTGGCCCAAAGCAAGACCCAATTGAAACAAACGGAAGAATCCCTCTCCCAGGAAATGATGCAACGGTACACCGATGCGCTGAATGCAGAAAAATTGTTCCGGGGCATCGATCCTGAATTTCATTCCCGTTTCTCCAAGCTGATCGACGAAGTACAGAAAAATTTCATCAAAAGGAATATCAGTTTACTGGAATTCATCGACCTCTATAATTCGTACAAGGAGTCCATCACCGGCCTCAACAATATCCGGTATGAGCGATACCGGAGCCTGGAATATATCAACTATACCGCAGGCGTTCAACTTATTCACTTTTAAACCGCAGACATGACATCCTTTAAACATACTATTTTCATTGCAGGCTGTTTTTCATTTTGTGTGGCAACATCACTCCTGCCATCCTGCACAGGCCACCCTGTTACACCGGGCACTGGCAGCGATACAGCCTCCCTGTCTTCACTACTGAATAAAGTATCCATCGACACGGCCACTATGCGCCCGATCTTCGACGAGATCATGCTCACCGGTAAAGTGGCGCCTGATGAAGATAAGCAGATCAGGATATTTCCGCTGGTAAGCGGCATCGTGAAGAAAGTCAATGTGCATTCAGGTTATTATGTGAAAGCCGGCGAAGTGCTCGCAGAGCTGACAAGCAGTGAGATGGCCGGTTTCAATAATGATCTTTCCGTTGCCGAAGCCTCCCTGGCCAATGCAAAAAGACAATTGAGCGTAACGGAAGACCTTTACCAGGGCGGACTGGCCTCTTCCAAAGACCTGGAGCAGGCACGCAGTGAATACAAACGGGTAAGCAGCGAATTGCACAAAGCCGAACAGGTGCTGAAGATCAACGGCGGTGACCGTGAAGCAGGCTACCGTATCAAAACACCCATGGCCGGGTTCATCATCGACAAACGGGTAACGGAGCACATGCAACTGAGGCCCGATAATAATGACCCGCTTTTCGTCATCGCAGACATCAGCAACGTATGGGCTATGGTGAATATCTATGAATCGGATATCTCCTTTATCCGCCAGGGCGACAGCGTACAACTCACCACCCTCTCCTATCCCGGAAAGGTCTTCAAAGGCACCATCGACAAGATCTACCAGATGCTCGACCCCGATACCAAAACTATGCGGGCACGCATCAATATCAGTAACAAGGACCTTTTACTGAAGCCTGAAATGTTTGTGACAGCGCACGTAAAGGTAGTGCAGTCCGAAAGCAGGGTAAGCATTGCTGCCCGTGCCCTCATCTTCGACAATAACCAATATTTCGTAGTTGTTCGCAAAGGAGCTAACCTCTCCGTTCAACCCGTAGAAATAGCCGAAAAGCTGGGGGGACGGGCCTATATCAGGAATGGCCTGCAACCCGGTGACCAGGTAATAGCCTCACGGCAACTTTATTTCTACGAAGCGCTGAAACAATAATCCCTAAAAGGCAGGCATGAATAAGATCATTAAAAGAGTACTGGCATTCTCTTTAAAGAACAGGGCATTCATCTTTTTTGCAACCGGTGTACTGGCAATCGCCGGGTACCTCAGTTTCAAAAGCATCGGCATAGAAGCATTCCCGGATGTGACCAATACCTCTGTCACTATCATCACTCAATGGCCTGGCAGAAGCGCCGAAGAAGTGGAAAAATTCGTGACGCGTCCGCTCGAGATCGCCATGAACACGGCACAAAAGAAAACCTATATCCGCTCCTCATCGCTGTTTGGCCTTTCCGTGATCAAAATCATTTTTGAGGATGGGGTCGATGATCCCTTTGCCCGTGTGCAGGTGAACAATAATATCGGCAAAGCAAGACTACCGGAAGGGGTAGAGCCGGATATCCAGCCTCCTTATGGACCAACCGGTGAGATCTATCGCTATACATTGGAGAGCAATACAAAATCGATCCGCGATCTGAAGACCATCCAGGACTGGGTCATTGAAAGAAATATCCTGGCAGTGCCCGGTGTGGCCGATGTGGTGAGCTTCGGCGGGGAAGTAAAGACCTATCAGATCACCATCGATCCGGGCAAAGCCGCACAATACGGGATCACACCCCTTGAATTGTATGGCGCCGTATCGAAAAGCAATGTGAATGTGGGGGGTGATGTGATCGTAGATAACGGGCAGGCTTATGTGGTAAGAGGGATCGGCACGCTCACCGATATAGAGGATATCAAGAATATCATCATCGACAATAAAGATGGTACGCCGGTATTGGTGAAGCATGTGTCGGACGTAAGCATTTCTTCGCTGCCGAAGCTGGGGCAGGTGGGGCGCGACAATGATCCTGATGTTATAGAAGGGATCGTGGTCATGCGCAAAGGCGAGAATGCCACCAACGTGGTAGCGGCACTTCAGAAAAAGATCGATGAGCTGAACAATAAGATACTTCCCAAAGATGTAACCATCGTTCCTTTCTACAACAGGCAGAACCTGATCGATTTTGCCACAGGCACCGTTCTGCACAATATGATCGAAGGGATCATTTTCGTAACGGTGATCGTATTCCTTTTCATGGCCGATTGGCGCACTACCGTAATCGTTTCGATCGTGATCCCGCTGTCGCTGCTGTTCGCCTTCGTTTGTCTTAAATTGAAAGGGCTATCCGCCAACCTCCTCTCGATGGGCGCCGTGGATTTCGGGATCATCATCGATGGGGCCGTGGTGATCGTGGAAGGGATCTTCGTAACGATGGACAAACGTGCCCACGAAATAGGGATGGAACGGTTCAACAAGCTCAGCAAACTGGGTATGATCCGGCTGGCCTGTATGGAAAACGGCAAAGGCATCTTCTTTGCAAAATGTATCATCATCGCCGGGCTGCTTCCCATTTTCACGTTCGAAAAGGTGGAAGGGAAAATGTTCTCGCCCCTGGCCTGGACACTGGGCTTTGCCCTGTTGGGCGCCCTGATACTCACTTTTACACTCGTGCCCGTGATGTCGAGCGTGTTGCTGAGGAAGAACGTGAAGGAAAAACACAATTTCTTCCTGGAATGGGTTTCCCGCAATGTGATGCGATTGTTCAATGCGGCTTTCCGCCGCCGCTATATCACCATTCCCATTGCATTGGGCGTATTGATAACAGGGCTCTTCTGTTTCAAACTACTGGGCACCGAGTTCCTGCCGCAACTGAATGAAGGTTCCATTTATGTACGCGCTACCGGCCCGCTCTCCACTTCCCTCGACCAGTCTGTAAAAGTGGCCAATGAAATGCGCTCCATATTCCGCTCATTCCCGGAAGTGAAACAGGTAATGTCGCAGACAGGCCGGCCCAATGACGGGACCGACGCCACCGGGTTTTACAATGTGGAATGCCATATCGATATTTATCCGCAGAAAGAATGGAAGAGCAAGCTCTCGAAAGAGCAGTTGGTCGAGAAAATGAATGAGCGGCTGCAATCGATCCCCGGCATCAGCCTGAACTTCTCCCAGCCGATCATGGACAATGTGGAAGAAGCCGTATCCGGTGTGAAAGGCTCCCTGGTAGTGAAATTGTTCGGCGATAATTATGCGCTGGTGGAGCAAAAAGAAGATTCGATCTTCGATATCCTGAAAACAGTCCACGGTATCGAAGACCTCGCCATCCTCCGGAACCTCGGCCAGCCTGAATTGCAGATCAGGCTCGACCAGCAAAAAATGGCGCTCTATGGCATCACGGCCGAAGACGCCAATGCGGTAATCGAGATGGCCATCGGCGGCAAGGCCGTCACCAGCATTTATGAAGGGGAGAAAATATTCGACCTGCGCATCCGCTACCCGGAAGAATTCAGACAAAATGAACAGGAGATCGGTAACCTGCTGGTGCCTTCCCTGCGCGGAACGAAGATCCCGATCAAGGAAATAGCCCTGATCAGGAGGATCACCGGGCCCAGTATCATTTACCGCGATAAACACACCCGCTATGGCGCCATCAAATTTTCCGTGCGCGGGCGCGATATGGGAAGCACCATCGCAGAAGCCCAGGCAAAAGTGGCGGCGGCCGTTACCATTCCGGACGGTTACTCACTGGAATGGACAGGTGATTTCGAGAACCAGCAAAGAGCTTCGGCCAGGTTGATGCAGGTGATCCCCATCAGCCTGCTGATCATCTTTTTCATTCTCTTCATTTTGTTCGGCAACAGCAAGGATTCATTATTGGTGCTGCATACCGTTCTATTCGCCATAACAGGAGGCATTTTCATGATGCTGTTCACCGGTATCAATTTCAGCATCTCTGCCGGGATCGGTTTCATCGCATTGTTCGGTATCTGTATCCAGAACGGCGTTATCCTGCTCTCCAAATTCAAATCCAATATGCGCGAAATGGAAAAAGCGCATTATCCCGACCTGGTGACCGCTATCCGCGAAGGCGTAGCATCCCGTGTAAGGCCGGTGCTGATGACGGCAATGATGGCTGCCATCGGTCTGTTGCCTGCCGCGATCAGCACAGGCATCGGTTCCGAAACGGCAAGGCCACTGGCCAGGGTAGTGATCGGTGGTCTTATCACCGACACTTTATTCAAGATGTTCGTGTTCCCCATCATATTCTACTGGGCCTATCGCTCGGTAGTGAACAAACAAATGCGGCCCACTGTCAGCTAACGCAGCAACATGGCATCCCAACGCTCATGGCAGGGTGTTGGGATGCCCAGGTTCAGCGGTGCAGGCACAGAGCATGTTTTGGGTTATTTGATCTTGATCAGGAAATCGATGTCTTTATCGATCGACAGGATCAGCAAACAGGTGGCCGTACAAAATACCGGGCTGGTGATACAGTGATGGCCATTCCAGCTTCCATCATTGTTCTGGATCTGAACAAGACGGCCGCTCATTTTTTCATACCAGGATTTCCAGTCGTTCCCGCCACCGATCACCAATGATTCACCAGTCATCAGGTAGCTGAGAAATTCCTCACCACCATTACTGCCGAAGCCACTGATCACATCTTTATCCTGCGCACGCATAGAAGCTGCTCCCTGGATCTCGTAAGCCGTTGAATATTTTTGCGCATCTGCCCTGGAGAAACCGGCTTTCACCAGGTTATCTTCCGTGACTTTGGCCTTCGCATCGAGCTTGCCGGTTTTCTTGGCATACTCGATGGAATCCTTTGCTATCCTCGCTTCTTTGGCACTGGCCCTCGCCGAGCTGCTGACGGAATATAACAACACCCCTGCAGCTTTATCGGTAGCCGGTGATTGGGTCTTGACATCATAATTACTCTTTTGATAAACCCTCGAGCGTTCCAAAACTTTTTCATCTACCCGCATTCCCATATCCTTTGCGCTTTCCAGGGCATTGTTGGCAAGCGCCGATTGCAGCACAGGCGCCCATCCTCCGTCTTTCCATCCTCCATCCCTATCCTGTCCGCGCTGGATTTTATCGATACATATTGCGAGCGCTTTTTCAATAGGCTCTTTCAGTTCATTATTCCCGTCCAGGTTATGGAGGGCGTTGCTGAAAAATTGTGCCGTGAGGATCACGTCGATATTCCTGCCGAGCTTGGTTTGCGGTTGTGTATTGGTAAGCTGTGTGATATTGCTTTGCTGTGTGGGAGAATTATTGACGGCCGCCAGTAAATACTTTACTGCTTTTTGCAGGCTTGCAGCATATTTTCCTTCGAATGGTTTTTCGCCGGTGCGAAGGAGGGACATGGCAGTGAGCGCTGTGGAAGCAGGGTCTGAGGGAACTGCATGTGGATCGCGTAGGTCCTGCTTGTAGTGGCTGCCTGAGCCCCATCCCCCATCGCGTTGCTGGGCCTGGATGATCCAGTTCAATCCATTCCGGATCGAAGCTTCTACCAGGGTGTTATCAAAGGTCACCCTGCTGGTGTCGAAGGGTTCCAGTCCGAGGAAGGTGCGGAACACACAGGGTTTTGAAACAGGAGCACAGGCATGTGCTTCACTTTTGGAAGCGGCATTTCCCGTATGGTCCCTGAAAGCGGCAAGCGCTACCAGGGCGGTGCAGGCCGCGAACGACAGCAGCGCGGCAATTGGTTTGGATGTTCTCATCATGGCTATAATTGTTTATGTGAAAAAAGGGCATACGAAGATTGGATGCCAGGCGAACGATAATTACACAGCAGGTGTTTAGGTATCTTTTGTTAATTTTAGGCCGAGTGGCATTCATAAAGAACATACAAAGCAATGATCAGCCCGATAAGGAACTGGTTGAACTGTTCCGCAAAACCGGCAACATGGAGGTATTGGCCATTCTGTTCCAGCGTTATATGGACCTCCTGTATGGCGTTTGCCTGAAGTATATGAAAGATCCTGAAACGGCCAGGGATGCCGTTATGCAGATATTCGAAGAGCTGATCCGGAAATTGCCCCATCACCAGGTAGATAATTTCAAGAGCTGGCTCCATACCCTGGCCAAAAATTATTGCCTGATGCAGCTTCGTACGCCCAGGAACCTGAAAACCACCGAATTCAATCCCGATAGTATGCAATCGGCCGAAGAAACGCATCTGAATGGCGTAATGCAGAAGGAAGTGGAGCTGGTGCGACTGGAACGATGCCTGGAAACATTGACGGGCGATCAGAAGATCACCGTGGAATTGTTCTATCTTAAAAATAAATGTTATAAGGAAATAGCCGAATCGACAGGCATAGAATGGAATAAGGTGAGAAGCCATATTCAGAACGGAAGAAGGAATTTGAAAATATGTATGGAGAAAGACCAGGCATTGAGTGTGCAGGGAGAGAACTCGAAATTCAGCCCTTAGTATTGAACAGGCATGGGTGAGAACAAATACCATATCAACATGTATACGGCAGCAGATATTCAGAAATACCTGAAGGGTGAATTATCTGCGGAGGAGATGCATGCCATGGAAAGGGCTGCACTGGACGATCCTTTCCTGGCAGATGCCATGGAAGGTATGGAACAAACCCTGCAAACAAATGAGGGGTCGATGATCGATACACATCTTCAGTCATTGGGAGAGTCTTTGAAAGACCGGGTAGCTTCGGCCAGTCAGAAGGCGCTCGCACCTGTGCGTTCTATGCGTTGGTGGCAGGTGGCGGCCGCTGCGGTTGTATTGGTAGCAGGAAGTGTTTGGGCTTACGATAGTTTTATGCGTTCAGCTGCCAGAGAAAAAATATTGGCATCCCAAAGGAGCACGAAAACAACTGCTGTAGTTCCTGTCACGGATTCATTGGCTGAAAACAACGTAAGGGCATTCAAGGAAGATTCAACCACTACACCATCGCCATCCCCCAACCGTTCGGTGGCACACCAAACACGGCCTACAGTAAAGAATAAAATATCTTCTGAAAGATCTGATAACCGGGCAGGGGTACTGGCAGATATCAAAGATGATGAAACAGATACAGCAGGCCATCACGCCCGTCAATTGGCTTCAGCGGAAAAAGAGCATAATAAAGAAGAATTATCCGAGGCGGAGCGGTCGGCCGCCTCTTCAAGTCATATTGCAAAAACAAAGATACCTGGCAAAAATGCAAAGGACAGCGCCAATGCCAGTGATGTAGCTAATAATAAAACCGAGAAACCCACCACCGAAGTAGTGAGCGTACTGGACAAATCATTCGGCCAGGAGAAAGTGGTTGCCAGGAAACAACAGGCTAATGAGTACCTGCGCAATGTGATCAAAGGGCAGGTGGTAGACCCGTTCAATAAGCCACTGGCCAACGCATTCCTGCAACCGGACCAGGACAGGAACTCATTCATTACGGATAAGAACGGTTACTTCAATATTCCCGCCAGGGATTCCACCCTCAATGTTTCAGTGAGCGCTTTCGGATTTACTACCCAAAAGGTACAATTGCAGAATAATGCACTCCCGACCCAGATCCAGTTGCAACCGGTAAAGGGCGAATTGAATGATGTGGTGGTGACAGGATACAGCTCACGAAAAAAGCAAGTTCAAAGCAACGCAAAAGCAAAAGAACCCACCATTATGGTGCAGGATGCACAACCTGTTTACGGATGGGTGGGATATGAACAATACCTCGACGCCAATAAGAAAAGGCCCGACAGTACCTCCCTCAGCGGGGATGTCGTAATCTCCTTCCTCGTCAACCGTAAAGGAGAATTATCGGGCTTCAAAGTGGTACAATCACTCGATAAAGCCTACGATGAAGAATCCATCCGCCTCATCAAAGAAGGCCCTTCCTGGAAATTGCTGAAAGGGAGAAAGGCACGCGCCACTGTTATCATACATTGGTAAAAACAACCAACCACAAACAATATTCGTATTTTCGGGCAAAATATTTTGCTATGATAAAAACTGTCTTCTCCATGGTCTGTAGCGCTACGATCCTTTGTGCTACTGCCCATGCTCAAAATCTGCGAATGCCTGCGCCATCGACCACCCAAACGATCAAGCAAGACTTTGGACTGGGCTCCATAGAGCTTTCCTATTCAAGACCAGGCATGAAAGGACGAACTATTTTCGGCGATCTCGTTCCTTATGGAAAAGTATGGCGCACCGGCGCCAACCAGGCTACCACGCTCAATTTTTCCGATGAAGTATCGATCGGCGGAAAAACAGTGCCTGCCGGTAAATACGGACTGGTGAGCATCCCCAACAAAAGCAGTTGGACCCTCATCATCACCAAACAGCTCGATGTTACCTCCCCTGCCGCTTACAAACCCGAGAATGATGTGGTACGTGTAGAGGCAAAAACGATCACCATGGATGAACCTATGGAAACTTTCACCATGCAGTTCGGGGATGTACAAGCCAGCAGTTGCGCATTGTATATCTTGTGGGACAAAACAGCCGTAAGCCTTCCTATCACCACTAATGTCGACAGCAAAGTAATGGGGCAGATCGACAATGCGATGAACAAGGATAACAAGCCTTATTTCAATGCAGCCCTGTACTATCTGGAAAACGGCAAAGACCTGAATAAGGCACTGGAATGGTTCAACAAGGCCACAGAGCAAAACCCCTCTGCCTTCTGGGTATGGCATCAGAAAGCTAAATGCCTGGCAAAACTGGGTAAGAAAAAAGAGGCCATAGAATCCGCCAAAAAATCCATTGAACTTGCCAAACAGGCACAGAACGATGATTATGTTTCTTTGAACGAGAAATTACTGTCGACCCTGAATTGATCCGGGCAGCAGGACCGATGCTGGAACTATTTTGAGTTGGCAGTTAGCAGTGTGCAATTTGCAGTTAAGGTGTTCCCCGACTGCAAATTGCACACTGCTAACTGCCAACTCTGTTTACTTTCCGGGAGAAAAACAACCATTGCAATACCCCTCCGAAGATCACGACTGCGGCTGCCCCGATCACATTCAGCCAGAGAAAGGAAATGATATCGAGATAATAAATACCGATCACAATGGCCTCTGCCAGAAGAGCAGCATAGAATACGGCCTTCCCCCCGATCCGCCTGATGTAAAATGCCACCAGGAAAATGCCCAGGATCGTTCCATAGAACCAGGAACCCAATACATTCACTGCCTCTATCAGACTATTACCCATATTATAGGCAAACTCGGCCACTGAAATACAGAACACTCCCCACAACAATGTATACCACCTCGACCAGCGATATTCCTGCAATGGGCTCAGCTCTTTTTTCGATAACCGTTTATGAAAATCGACCATAGTGCAGGAGGCCAGCGAATTCAGGGCAGCCGCAATACTGCCCCAGGCCGCAAGAAAGATGATGGCTATGATCAATCCCACCAGTCCTTTAGGGAAGAAATCACCCACAAAGCGGAGGAAAATAAAATTGGTGTCGTTCGCATCCGATGAAGGATCGGCTTTCCTGATAATTGCCTTGATGCCTTCCCTCGATTGCCTGCTGGCTGCTTCCTGCGACTGCAGTTGCGTTCTAAGGTCATCGATCTTCGCCTGGTCATTGTTGCGAAGGGCTGCAGCAAGATCGACCACGGTTTGCTTTTTCGCCTCCTGCAATTTTTCATAATCGACGGTGGCCGCCGCATATTCAGTGGCCATGGCTGAGTTTTTCACTCTTTCTTCCTGGGCCAGGTTGAAGAACACGGGAGCCCGGTAAAACTGGTAGAAGGAAAAAATGAGGATGCCGATCAGCAGGATAGCAAATTGCAAAGGCACTTTTACCAGACCATTCAGCAATAAGCTCAGCTTGCTTTCACCTTCGGTACGGGCCGTAAGATAACGCCCTACCTGGCTTTGGTCGGTGCCGAAATAGCTCAGGGCCAGGAAAAGGCCGCCGATAATACCGCTCCAGATATTGTATTTGTCTTTCCAGTCGAACCCATGATCGGTCATACCCGTCGTGATCACATTCAGCTTTCCGGCTTTGCCGCCGATATGCAATGCTTCGGAAAAGCCCACTCCTTCCGGTAACATTTTAATGGCCCACCAGCCAGCCACGAACATAGCAGCATAGATAATGATGAACTGCAATTGCTGGGTATACCCCACCGCTTTGGCGCCGCCTGTGGCCGTGTAGATCAACAGGATGCCGCCCATGAAAATATTGGTGAGTGTGATATCCCATCCCAACATGCTGTGCAATACCAGGGAGGGTGCAATGATGCTGATACCCGTGGAGATCCCGCGCGAGAGCATGAACAGGAAAGAGGTGAGCAGCCTGGTCTCCAGGTTGAACCGCTGTTCGAGGTATTCGTAGGCAGTATAGATATGCAGTCGCCTGAATATGGGAACGAAGCTGATACATACGATCACCATGGCAATGGGCAATCCGAAATAGTATTGCACGAAACGCATGCCATCGGTATAGGCCTGGCCCGGGGCTGTCAAAAAAGTAACGGCGCTGGCCTGTGTGCCCATGATGCTCAACAATACGATCCACCAGGGCATCTGCCGGTTGCTGAGGAAATAACCATCCAGGTTCCTGGACGTGCGGCCTTTGAACACCCCATACAAAATGATGAGCAATAGAGTGCCTGCCAGTACGATCCAATCTAACCGGGAAAAGTTCATGCGTAATGTTTGGTGAAGAAATAGAACAAAATGATCAGCAATAACAGAAAGCCCAGTACCAACCGGTACCAGTACCGCCATTTTTTAAAAACAGGTATCCTATCTTCATTTGTATCAGACATACCGGTCGATATTCTTATCTTTTTTTAGATACTGCCATCATGAGGATCAGTCCCAATATGAGGCCGATCAATAATCCCAGTGTTACTTTCTTGATGAGTTTCCCGATGATAAAGCCAATGATCATGGCTACGATCAGGGCGATCCTTTCCCTTCCGATTGTTGGACTGCTCATTTAAAATCCTTTCTTTTTATTCAATGCAATTAAATTGGCCATCAGGCGGTAGGCGCCGGGCACTGCAGCAGGCAACTCCCGGAAGAATACCAGTCCTGTATATACGAATGTTCCTTTCCCATAATCGGCAATGATAAGGCTGCCCTGCTGATCAGGTTCGTTAGGATCAGCCATCGACAGAGGCATCTTGTAGACAGGGTCCATCTGCTCCGCAAAATAGATGCCCCGCTCCTGTACCCAGTTGTCGAAATCATGGGCAGTGATCTTATTGGGATAGTTGAGCACGGGATGATCGGGCAAAAGAAATTTGACAGGTGCTTTTTCATTGGTGACCCTGTTGCGGGAGATGGAGAATGGATAGGGCCCGATCTTTGCGCGAACAGTGCTGATCAGGTTGTTGGTATTGTATTGTACGATCAGGTTGCCGCCATTCTTCACATAGTCCATCAGCACATCATATTTCTCCAGCAGGAAATCATGAATATTATACGCGCGTACACCGGTGATCACTGCATCGAACTGTTTGAGGTTGGCAGCGGTAATGTCCTTTTCCTTCAACAGCACCACTTCATACCCCATCTGCTCCAATGCCCCCATCACTTTATCCCCTGCCCCATCTATATAACCTACCTTTTTACCTACCGTCTTCAGATCGATGTTCAGTACCTTGATATGGTCCTGGTAGAAATAATGGATGGGCGGAATATGATCGTAGTTGATGCTCTTCATGTTCAGGTAGGCCGGCTGTTCAGCAGTGCCATTCTTCAGGTCGACAAATGCCTGGGCAAAGTCCTGTTCCATTCCTTTCAGGTTACTGCTTGGAATGTTGAAATAGTATTCACGGTTCAGTCCTCTGGCCACCGTGAATGCAGAATCCTTAATGGTGCTGGTATTGTTCTTCATCCTGTTGGATATGGAAGCCGTATATCCGGTGAAGCTCCTGTTGGCCGTTACTTTTACCTGCACCTCCGCCTTTTCTTTTTCCTGCCTGCGGAAGATCACCATGCCGGGCGTTGTACCGACGGTAGCGGGGGGCGTCACTACCAGCGGCCTGTATAATTCGCCCTTCACAGGATCTGTGAATTTATATTGAAGCGGTTTTACAAAAGTAAATGGTTGCCCTTCGATGAGGAGGTTGAAGCTCGCGGTATAGGAAGCACTATTCTCCGGTTTGCCGATCAGGGTTTGGTCAACTACTGTGAAAGAGCCTTCAGTCATCTTACGCTCCAGCCAATACGGTTGGGTGAGCGGTTTGGAAGTGAATACATATAAAGTTTTGGACAGGCCGATATTCCTGTTGCGCTCGAGATCTTTATTAAGCGTGGTATCCAGCATATCCAATGAAACCTTCACTGCTTTGATATTTGCTCCCAGCCTGTTGTTCATCGTGAGGTTGACACGGATGGAATCGCCCTGCACGGCAAACTCGCTGTTGGCGGCAGCTTCCAGCCAGAGGCCGCTGCATCTTTCGATGAGCTGTTGCACTTCCTGCATTTTCCGGTTCTTCCAATAACTATCCTGGAGCCGGTTCATTTCTTTATACAGGTTTACCAAAGCCGGGACAGAAAGCTCCGGGTTCGATAATGAATAATTTTTGATGATGGCATCCATCATCGCATCGATGGCGTTGCCGCCTTCCACCCTGTTCCAGTTGGCGGTGACGCCATCCATCAGGTCGGAGCCTGGGGCCTCTCCTTCCACCAATGTAAAATATTCAGTTTGCGCTCCCCTGCTGGCAGGAACGCCAAAGCCCTGGCTTTTGTGCTGGCTCCTGCTTTCAGCAGCGATCTCACCATAACTTTTTCCGATCATGGCATTATAGCCACCCACATCTATTTTCAACTGGTCCTCGCCGGTAGTATTCGTTCCACCGAAGTTGAAGGTATTCCACACGATCCGTTTCACTTTCCAGGGCTTGACGCCATAACTGAATTGCTCCGGAAAACGGGAAGGGTCTGCCGCAGCGCGAAAGGCTTCATGGGCGATCACGGCAGAGCCGGAATGGTGGCCATGACCGGCGCGACTATCTTCAGGGAACCTGGTAATGATCACATCGGGCTGGAACTGGCGGATGACCCATACGGCATCGGCAATGATTTTTTCCTTGTCCCATATCTGCAGCGCTTCTTCCGTGCTTTTGCTGAAACCGAAATCATACGCACGACTGAAAAATTGTTCAGCTCCGTCTATGCGGCGTGCTGCGAGCAATTCCTGTGTACGGATCAGACCAAGGTCGATGCCCTGTTCATCACCGATGAGGTTCTGACCACCATCTCCCCGCGTGAGGGAAAGGTAGCCAGTGCGGTATAATTTTTCTTTGGAGAGCCAGGCCAGCAGCCGGGTATTTTCATCATCGGGGTGTGCGGCAATGTATAGCACCGATCCCAGTACTTTCAGTTTCTTCAGTTGCAGGTAAATATCTGAAGAAGTATAGGAAGCCGGCGATTGGGCGAAACTGCCCGCGGCTTTCATGAACACGATCCATAATATGATGACGGCCCGCTTTGTGTAGAAAAAATTCATCCTGATTATTTTTTATCGAACCAGCTAAGAGAACGTTAAAGTAAGCAAAAGCGGAGCATGTTACTACCCCGCTTATAATTTTTAACGAAACATCAGTCCGGCCTACTGCCCCACCATGAAAACGGCATTGCAGATAAGCAGCTTGCCATTTTCCCAGAAGCTTCTGAACAGGGGGTTATCGGCCAGGTAGACCACATTGCCCCGGCCCATGTCCTGCACGCCGAACAGAACGCCATCCTTCAGTTTATCTTTCAGTCGGGCCCCTACGAACCCGGCCACCTGGTTGTCTTTTTTGATAATGCCCACATTCCAGCCGCCATCTTTGATGAATTCGTAAATATTATCATCCTGTTTGAGCGTGTAATAGATCGAATCGTAGCCGAAGGCAAGCGGGTGTGAATTATCGAGCTCTACTTTGTAGATAGCGCCGGGGGTTACGCTGGGAATATAATCGCGTTCTCGGTTCTCATAGCGCTTGATGCTGGAGTAATCTTCTTTTTTATCATCCTTCTTATCGTCTTTTTTATCATCTCCGGCTTTGGATTTCAGTCCCCAGTCGGCCCGCGATAGCTGCGCCACTGCATTTTCCAGTGCAACAAGCCGGCCGCCACTGCTTACCCATTCTTTCAGGGCATCGTTCATTGCTTTATCATTGAGGAAACGATAGTTGCCATCGGGCATGATCAGCACATCGGTTCCCTTCAGGACATTCCTGTTGAGGTCGTCCAGCCAAACTACATTCACGGGATAGCCGATCTCCACATCGAAGAAATGCCAGAACTCGCCCATGCCGAGGGAAGAAACGCCCGGCCCGGCCAGCAAAGTAATTTTTGGAGCATGGAGCATCCGTACTTTGTCGGACCCCAGATCAAATCCCTTGTCCACAAAACCTGAGCCCAGCGGATAAACCGTTTCACCGGAAGCATTGGCCGCTTCACGCACCGTCGCTTCGAGAGAAGTTCCCAGCGATGAATTGCTGGTGCGGGTTACAATCAATGTTCCTTTATCGAACTGTTCTCCTTTAATATTGAAAGGTTGTTCTGCATAGCGCACTTTTACTTTTTTACGCAGAAGCGCAGCCAGGAACCTGGCACTGCCCAACCCGTTCCAGCGAACGGCATAGGCTACGGTTGTGCCATTGATGGCAGGTACAGGGGCCGGAGGCGGTGCATTTTTAGTGGTAGCGGTGACATACCCGCCGAGACCATACGTTACGAGGCCGAAGCAATAAGGCATCGACCAGGCTGTAATATCATAGGTAACGGAATCGCTCAGTTTGGAACTCCGTTCGAACAATACTTTTATGAGGTTGGCATTGGGTTGGTTGATATTGATCACGATATCGGCGGGCGTGGTCTTGAAGGTCTCATGCTTACCGGTGAAATAATTGTAGCCATTATAGGCCATGTTGTTGGTGTAAGCCCAGTCGATCATGTTCTTATCGAGCAGTTTTTTCATCCGGTCGATCCTGTCGCTCTCATCAGCTTTTATTATATAAGATTTAAATTCGCCGACTGGTAAGCTCCGGGCTTTGTCGTAATATTTTTTGAATTCCTGTACGAGTTTGGTAGCATTCTGCGATGAGATCTCGATGGTCGACATGCCGGTGGTGAAATGGTGATAGAGCCTGTCCCACAAGGTGAGCGTATCCCCGTCCTCATTGATCACGGCAGCGCCGCCACGGCTATGGCCGCCCTGTTCGTAGGTCATCCCGATCGCTCCTTTATAGATCGGGTAGGTATCACCGTAAGAAGGGTAGAAAAGATCGAAGCGTTCTTTGGTAAAGAACAGCCAACCGTTCTCATCGAAATAATGGGCATTGTTCCTGCCGATCTGGTTCTGGAATTCCCGTTGCCAGGGGGTGATCACTTCATGATAGGGCTCGGCGGCAGGCGCAAAATAATAGGGTTCATTATATCCCTGTTCGTGATAATCCACATGCACCTGGGGAAGCCACTGATTGTATCGTGCCACGCGCTGCCGGCTCTCCACCTGCGTTTGCCAGGCCCAGTCGCGGTTAAGATCGAAATAATAGTGATTGGGGCGTCCGCCGGGCCATGGTTCGGCATGTTCCCTGGAAAATACGAGGGGATTGACCTCTCTGCCCACTACTGAATTGAACCAGTTCACATAGCGGTCGCGGCCATCGGGGTTCATACAGGGATCGATGATCACCACCGTATTTTTCAGCCATTCCTTTGTTTTATTGTTGGAAGGGTTCACCAATTCAAAAAGGGTGAGCATGGCGGCTTCGGATGAGGAGGTCTCATTGCCGTGTACATTATAGCTCAGCCATACGATGGCCGGTCCGTGTTCATCGGGCGCCATCCTGTCGGGCGTTGCGCCTGCCAACCGGAGATTATTGAGCCGGATCGCTTCCAGCCTGGAAGCATTTTCACGGCTGGCCACAAATGCCAATAGTAAAGGCCGGCCCTCATTGGTAGTACCATATTGCTCCAGCTTCACCATATCGGGTACAGCGGCAGCAACATATTTACAATAGTTCACCACATTGAAATGAGGAGTGTAGCGGCTTCCGAGCTTATAGCCCAGGAACTGTTCGGGAGATTGCACCTGGCCCAGGAGGCAGGTACTGAACACCAATAAAAGAGCAACGGAGTAGGATCTTCTCAGCATAATTGAAATCATATAAGCCATGAAAATAAGGAAAGATATGGAGTTTAGGATACGTTCGGCACTCATCATCGACCGGCCAAATAAAAATCCCGGCGATGGCCGGGACCATTTTTCTCATGTGATCGTAGCTATTTGGTAAGAATACCGATCGATCAGTCGCACTATGAAAATAAGAAAAGAATTGCAGATTGCAAGTACCGCCTGACGCTACAATACGATTCCTTCAATAATTTTACGGGGAAATTGTATGCTGTCATTATAAGTGTAAAATAATATGAGAATAATCTGCTATACTCTTTTGTCCGTTTCATTGATGGCCTGTTCAGCGGCCCGCAAGGCAGGTCAGCCGGCAGGCATCGATCCTTACCATTATCAAATACAAAAGAAAATAATCTGCACGCAGGGGGCCGTGGTATCAGCTCATCCGCTCGCCAGTGAAATAGGTGTATCGATTCTCCGGCAGGGAGGCAATGCGGTCGATGCTGCTATCGCCACACAACTGGCGCTGGCCGTCGTCTATCCCGGCGCCGGCAATATCGGTGGAGGTGGATTCCTCGTTGGCCATCTCTCCAATGGAGAAACGATCGCTATCGATTACCGGGAAAAAGCGCCCGGACATGCCAGCCGGGATATGTACCTCGATCAGAACGGACAGGCGCAGACCAATCTCAGCCAGAATGGTCACCTGTCGGCCGGTGTACCAGGCACCATTGCTGGTCTCTTCGCTTCGGCAAAATATGGGAAGCTTCCTTTCAAACAATTGATACAACCGGCCATCGACCTGGCAGAAAAGGGGTTCGTGATCACGGAGGCCGAAGCCCGTGGCCTCAATGCGTCGCAGGAAGCTTTTCGACGATATAACAGCGTTACTCCCATCTTCATAAAAACCGGAGGCTGGAAACCGGGGGACACGCTCGTCCAGAAAGACCTGGCCCTAACGCTGAAACGTATACGCGACAATGGGCAGGAAGGATTTTATGGTGGTGAAACAGCCAGGCTCATCGTGGAAGAAATGAAGCGTGGAAATGGGATGATCAGTTATGAAGACCTGCAACAATACCAGGCCAAAGAGAGAAAGCCCGTGATCTTTCCTTACAAGGGATACCATATCATCACCATGCCTTTGCCATCGAGCGGCGGTATCCTGCTGCCGCAGATGATGAAGATGATAGAAGATCAGCCGGTCAAATCCTACGGGTTCCAGACAGCCGCATCGGTACAACTGATGACGGAGATCGAGCGCCGTGCTTATGCAGACCGCGCCAAATACCTCGGCGATACCGATTTTTATAAAGTGCCTGTAAAAACGCTCATCAGTGAGGCTTACCTGCGGGAACGGATGAAAGACTATGACCCGCACAAAGCCGGCAGCAGCAAGATCACCCAGGCGGGCATCATTGCCGAAAGTGAAGAGACCACCCACCTGAGCGTGTACGATGCGGCCGGCAATGCAGTGGCAGTGACCACCACACTCAATGGCGGCTATGGCAGCCATACCGTAGTTGGCGGGGCCGGGTTCTTACTGAACAACGAAATGGACGACTTCAGCGTGAAACCCGGAGTACCGAATATGTACGGCGCCGTAGGCGCCGATGCAAACGCCATCGCACCCGGAAAGAGAATGCTCAGTTCCATGACGCCTACCATCGTATTGAAGGACAGGAAACCCTATCTCGTATTGGGGACACCCGGCGGCACCACCATCACCACTTCCGTTTTTCAAACCCTGATCAATGTGCTCGAATTCGATATGAGCACGGAAGACGCCGTGAACAAACCCAAATTCCATCACCAGTGGTTGCCCGATGAAATTGCCGTGGAGCGCGACTTCCCGCCATCTGTCCGCGAACAGCTTCAGCAAATGGGCTATACCATCAACCAGCGCAACCCCATAGGCAGAACAGAGCTGATCCGCATTTTACCCAATGGAACGATCGAAGTGGTTGGCGATAAACGGGGCGATGATCATGCAGCAGGATTTTAACACTGCAGCCGCATGTTGGTCCGTAATTTTGCTGTATCAAAATGATCTTTTATGAGTAATTCAATCGGCGCTGAATTCCTGGATACGGTCATCCGCCGCTTCCGCGCATACAAATTATTGGGCGATAAAACTTTTGAACAACTGGAAGAGAAAGATTTCCATTTCCGCCCCAATGAGGCATCCAACAGCATCGCTGTCATCATTCAGCATCTGAGCGGGAATATGCTCAGCCGGTGGACCAATTTCCTTACAGAAGATGGCGAGAAGGAATGGCGGCAGCGCGACAAGGAATTTGAAATTCAGCAATACTCCAAAAACCAACTGATCGATTACTGGGAAAAAGGATGGGCCTGTCTGCTCGATACGTTGAGATCGCTCACAGAACAGGACCTGCTGAAAACGATCACCATCCGGAATGAGCCACTCACGGTGATCGATGCCATCAACAGGCAACTGGCCCATTACCCTAGCCACGTAGGACAGATCATGTATATCGGTAAGCTCATTAAGAATGATCAGTGGAAAAGCCTCTCCATCGAAAAGGGAAAATCGAATGAATACAACCAGGGCACTGGTGTAAAAGATCCTGCCAAACTGATGAAGTAAGCCGGATCATTCCTTGTAAATCCTGATCTCCATTTTTCCATCAGCCGTTATGTATCCACGGTACATGCCTTCCGTGCAGAAAGGCATGGCAATATTGCCTTGCTTGTCGACGGCGATAAGTCCACCGTCACCTTTCAGGGCCGGCAACCTCTTCATGATCATTTCATCAGCCGCTTTTTGTAATGACCACTGGCCGAATTCCATCCTATCACTGATCGTTTTGGCCATCACGAGGCGGATGAAAAATTCACCCCATCCCGTGCAACTGATGGCGCAGGTAGCATTATTGGCATAAGTGCCTGCGCCGATGATGGGTGCGTCCCCTACCCGTCCCCAGCGTTTGTTGGTCATGCCCCCTGTACTGGTGGCTGCTGCCAGGTCACCATGCTGGTCGAGCGCTACCGCGCCCACAGTGCCGTATTTTGAATCCCTGTTCTCCGGTTGCAATAATCCTGAATTGGATTTTTTGCTGCCATGGTCGAGCTCTGTCTTCAAAGAATCTTCCTTCTTCACCCGCTGCAAAGCTTTCCAGCGTTCTTCGGTATAGAAATAAGAAGGATCTACGATCGTGATCCCATGTTGAGCAGCAAACTGTTCTGCGCCACTGCCCACCATCATCACATGCGGACTGTGTTCCATCACCGCCCTCGCAGCAGTGATCGGGTTCCTGATGGTCTTCACTCCTGCCACTGCTCCTGCCGCCAGGGTCTTGCCATCCATGATGGCGGCATCCAGTTCATTGGTGCCTTCATGGGTAAAAACGGCCCCTTTACCCGCATTGAAAAGCGGGTTATCTTCCATCACTTTTACTGCAGCTTCCACCGCGTCGAGTGAACTGCCCCCGGCTTTCAAAATGGCGTACCCCTTCTCCAGTGCGGCTTTCAGCCCATCCGAATAGGCTTTTTCCTTTTCGGGTGTCATATTCTTTTTCAGGATGGTGCCGGCCCCTCCATGGATCACAAGTACCGGTTTATGGGTATGAGCAGAATTGGTCATATTGTATTGCGACTGTCCTAAAGCGCTGTTAAATATCAGCACGGTTGACAATAGTATAAAAATTTTCATGTGAGTTTCTTTAAGCTGGAACTGCAATTTATGTTTTTCCGGCCTCCCGGGCATCCGGAAAAGGGGAAAATACATTATTCATTGGTACTGAATTTGCTCAACAACCCTGATCACCTAATTTTGCACCCAATACTCAGAACCTGAGAAAGTTTTGGAAAATATCCCGGACCGTATTGCTGATACTGATCGGCCTGATCATATTGGCATGGCTGGCCGTGCAAACAACCCCGGTACAGAATTGGCTGGTGCACCAGGTCACCAAACGCCTTTCCAAAGACCTCCATACTACCGTTCAGATCAAACATGTAGACTTCGCCCTGTTCAATAAAATGGTGCTGGAAGAAACGCTGATCAAAGACCAGCAACAAGACACCTTGCTGTATGCAGGGGCATTGAAGGTCAATATCACAGACTGGTTCTTCTTCAAGGACAATATTGAACTGAAATATGTCGGCCTGCAGGATGCCGTGATCCATTTGCAGCGCACCGATTCAGTATGGAACTATCGTTTCATCATCGATTATTTCAGCGGGCCCAAAAAAACTTCTCCCGATAGCAACGGGATCAACCTCGATCTCAAAAAGGTGGAACTGGCCAATGTATCCTTGCTCCAGCGGGATGCCTGGCGTGGGGAAGACCAGTTGCTTCGTTTCTCTTCGCTCGATATCGACGCCGATAAGGTCAGCTTTGCCGACAAAAAAGTGCACCTCAATTCCTTCATCATCGATAGACCGCTCTTCGCCATTTACAATTATGAAGGCAAGCGACCCGATTCCCTTCGCCCAAAAAAGGCTATCGAAAATATTGTCAACGATACAGCCCATCTTCGCTGGAATCCCGGCAAATGGGAGATCCTCATCGATCAGCTTACGTTGAAGAATGGCAATTTCAAAAGTGATAAAGAAACCAACAGGCCCGTGTATGACCATTTCGACGGGGCCCATATCCTGTTCAGCGATATCGATGCCGTATTCAAAAATGTTGCCTTCAAACAGGACTCCATCACGGCTATCATGACCCTCAGCACCAAAGAACGTGGCGGATTGGTGGTGAAAAAAATGCAGGCCAATGTCAAAGCACATCCCGAAGCGATGGAATTCGCCAACCTCGATCTGCAAACGAACCGCAGTCATCTCCACCATTTCTTTGCCATGCGCTACGATTCGTTTGATGATATGGGTGATTTCATCTCCAATGTCCGTATGGATGGCGACTTCAATGAAGCCGAGCTCGACAGCGATGATATCGCTTATTTCGCGCCGGAGATGAGAACATGGAAGAAAAAGATCCGGATCAGCGGCAGGGTCCGTGGGTCTGTCGATAACCTGGTAGCCAAAAAACTGGTGATCGAATCCGGGAAGAACGCCTATCTCAACGGGAATATCAGCCTGCGCGGACTGCCCGACATCGATAAGACATTTATCGATTTCGAGGCCAATGATTTTCGCAGCACTTACCAGGATGCGATCACGATCATTCCGCAACTGAAGAAGGTACAGCAGCCGCGGCTCGATAGGATACAATACATCCGCTTCAAAGGGAACTTCACCGGCTTCGTGAAAGATTTCGTGACCTATGGTACACTGGAGACCAATCTCGGTACGCTGGTCACCGACGTGAACATGAAATTCCCCGACCTGGGACATACCAGCTATTCCGGTAATCTCAAGACCGAAGGATTCCAACTGGGACAGTTCATCGATATGCCGCAGATAGGAAGGATCAGCTTCAAAGGAAGCATCAATGGCCGCGGACTGAAAACAGGCAACCTCAATGCGAAGCTCGATGGCGCTATCCGTTCAATCGAAGTGAATGAATATGCCTATCAGAATATACAGGTCAAAGGAACAGTGGCTAAACGGCTGTTCAATGGAGAACTGACGGTGGCCGATTCCAACCTGAATGCACACCTGGATGGCCTGGTGGATTTCAGCAAGGACATCCCCCAATTCAATTTCAATGCCGATGTCACCAAGGCAAATCTGAAGAAGATCAGGCTCACGAATGACAGCATCGATTTCAATGGTAAATTCAACTTCGATTTTACTGGGAACAACGTAGATAATTTTTTAGGTACGGCCCGGATCTATGAAGCCTCCGTTTTCAGGAACGGCCAAAGAATATCCTTCGATTCACTCAACGTGGAATCGAAGGTCATGGGCAATAATAAAGTGATCACTGTCCTGAGCAATGAATTCGATGCGGCGCTGGTCGGTGAATTCTCGATCATGGAACTGCCGGCTGCCTTCCGCACCTTCCTCACCAAATATTATCCAAGCTATATCAAGCCTAGCAAGGCGCTGTCGGACGAGAATTTCAGTTTCGTGATCACTACCAAAAAGGTGGATGACTACCTGGATTTCGTAGACAAGAACCTGCGGGGCTTCAATTACAGCACGGTTACCGGCAGGATCAACAGCAAGGAAAACCTGCTCGACCTGAATGCGGAGGTACCACAATTCCAATACAAGAATGTTACGGTGTACAATGTAAGCCTTAAAGGTGTGGGGAATCTCGACAGCCTTTCACTCGAAAGCTCCATTGCAGATGTTTATCTTAACGACAGCCTGCATTTCCCAGGGTCTACTATTCATATAGGCTCTTCCAATGACCTGTCGAAGGTGACGGTGAAAACCAGTGCCAGCCAGACCATCAATACGGCCAATATATCGGCGCAGGTGCAGACCATGCCGAAAGGAGTGCGGATCGTCTTCAATCAATCCAATTTCGATGTGAACGGGAAAAACTGGTTCATCGACAAAGATGGGGAATTGGTCTTCAGCGAGGACCTGGTATCGGCCGATGGAGTGAAGATCTATAGTGGCGACCAGGAAATACTCGTGACCACTCACCCTTCCGACATTGGCAATACCAATGATATCAAGGTAGAGATCAAAAAATTGAATATCGGCGATTTTGCGCCCTATGTGGTCAAGAAGAACAGGCTGGAGGGTTTGCTCACAGCGACCATAGATGTGATCGACCCGTTTGGAAAAATGCAGGTAGACATGAACGGTTCGGCCGACCAGTTCCGCCTCGATGATGATTCCATCGGTCTTCTCCGGCTCGATGGCAATTACAGTATGCGCAATGGTGTGGTAAACTTTGGAGCAGTATCGCAGAACAAGGATTATAATTTTGATCTGAAAGGGATGTACAATACGCGCGACAGCGCCACTACAACTCCTCTCGATATTACCAGCAACTTCAATGACACCCGGATCAATCTCCTTGAAAGATATCTTTCGGGTGTATTCAGCAACCTGACCGGGTATGCAACCGGCAGTCTACGGATCGTCGGGCCGCCCAATAATCTCAAATACCTGGGCCGTGTTCAACTGAAGGATGGAGAGCTACGGGTGAATTATACGAATGTGTTGTACAAGATCCCATCTGCCACCTTCAATTTCAAGGATGGTTATATCGATTTTGGTTCTTTTACTATCCGGGACCAGTTTAACAATGCAGGAACTGTATCGAGGGGCATCCTGAAACACCAGGGTTTTGATCAGCTTGAGTTCGACTTCGGCCTCAATACCAATAAGCTGCTCGTTCTTTCTACCAATGGTACCGGCAAGGACCCGTTCTTCGGAACTGTATTCGCCAAAGCCAATATGACCCTGAAGGGCCCATTGGCCGATATGCGAATGGATATCAAGGGTGAGCCGGCTGACAGCTCCAAATTATTTATCCGTTCGGGCCCGTCGCGGGAGAGTGGCCAGGCCGATTTCATCGTCTGGAAGGTCTATGGCCGGGAAATGCAGCCGGTTGGCAATTCGAGGGAAAGCAACCTGAACGTTTCGCTGGATATCGCGGCGAACAATTATGCCAATATGTATGTGATCCTGGACGAGCTCACTGGTGATATCATACAGGCTAACGGCCATGGCAACCTGAAATTAAAGGCGAGTACGGATGGAGAGTTCACCATTATCGGCCGGTATGACATCGACAGGGGGAACTACAATTTCAACTTCCAATCACTCCTTCGTAAGCCCTTCCGCTTGCGCGAAGGAGTGGGCAATTATATTCAATGGAAAGGCGATCCATTTGATGCCGATATCAAGATCGACGCCGAATACAGGGCAGAGAATGTGCGTTTCAGTGACCTGGGGCTCGATAATTTCTCGCTCGCGGCCGGTAGTGGAAGCTCCGTAAATAATAATGTACGGAAATACCGGGGTGAGGTGATCGTGGTGGCCAGTCTTACCGACAAGCTCATGCATCCCAAGATCCGCTTCGCGATCGAATTGCCGCAGGGCAGTGCGCTCAAGAATGATCCTGATGCTATCGCCATCCTGCAACGCCTCCAGAGTGATGAGAACGAATTGAACAAGCAGGTCGCTTTCCTGATCGTATTCAATAGTTTCGGGCCGATATCCACCGGCAGCCAGAGCGGCCTGGGAAATATCGCTTTTGAAGGAGTGGTGGTAAGCAGTATTTCCGGCGTGTTGTCTAATACCCTGAGCCGCCAGTTCTCCAATATTTTCCAGAAGATCTTCAATGACAAGAGCATCAAAGTAAATTTCAATGCGCAGCTTTACAGTGGCACCAACCTGATCGACAATGCAGACAAGAACCGGTTGAGCATCGACCGGACGAATCTCAATTTCAATATCGGTAAGAGCTTTCTCAATGAGCGGCTTACATTCACCTTCGGCAGCGCGCTGGACTTCGGGCTTTCTTCTCAACAGGTGCAGGCCACCAAGAACCTGCAGTTCCTGCCCGATATCACTGCTGAGTGGAAGATCAGGCAGGATGGTAAGCTGGTACTTACTTTCTTCTATCGTGATTCCTATAATTATTTGACAGGTACGGGCGTAGGCGCCAGGCAGAACAGGTCCGGGGCCAGTATCAGTTATCGCCGCGATTTCGATCGGTTCGGTGATCTTTTCAGAGGCGATAAAAAGAAAAAGGAAAAGATAAAAGCGCCGGTAGAAGCAAAGGCAGACAGTTCAGGAGGAACAGGCGGGAACTGATCATTGGTGCAGCATGAATTTGAGGATCCCGATGAGCGCTCCCAAAATAGCCAGGAACTGGACAAGGCCGGCCCAGTAAATGGTTTTGGTAAGTTGTACTTTCATTACGCTCATTTCAGTACGCAAATCACTGCGAACCTCTGCGATCTCAGTTTTTAATTCAGTCCGAAATTCTGTTCCTAACCCCACTAACCCTGATTTCAATTCATTGCGCACTTCTGCAATCTCAGTTTTTACTTCGGTTCGCAGTTCCGCAATATCAGCTTTCAATTCTGTTCGTAGATCTGCCATCTCTGTTTTCAGTTCTGTACGCACCCTTTCAATATCAGATTTCAATTCAGTACGCAATTCCGAATTACCTGTTTTCAATTCAGTACGCAATTCTGAAATATCCGTTTTCACTTCAGTACGCAATTCTGAAATCTCCGTTTTCACTTCAGCACGCAATTCTGAAATCTCCGTTTTCAACTCAGTACGCAATTCAGTAATATCCGTTTTCAATTCTGTTCGCAGTTCCGCCATATCCGTTTTCAGTTCAGTGCGTAAATCTGCGATCTCTGTTTTCAGTTCTGTTTTTAAATTACCGATCTCCCTGGTAGTTTCGACCCTCAGCTTTTCTATTTCTTTCGTCAGGTCAACCCTGACCTCGAAAATTTTCCCGGTAAGATCAACTCTCAACTGCTCAGTCTTCAACTCCAGTTTGTGATACCCCTCGGTTATAGATTCCTTCGGAGCGAACTTCTCCTCCGCCAGTTCATTGGCCGAAGTTGTTGCCTTCAATACCAGTTCAGCCACCTGCTCCTTATGGATAACATACTGATCATGCGCCACATCCTCTATCGCCACTACCAACTCCTGGGCCTTTGCTTCCGGAAGATGCAGGTCCTTGCGGAGAATATCATATAATTTTATATTACTGACAGGCATAATCGAAGATATCATATATTACGATTTACAAATATAAAATTAATTGCTATCGCAAACACAACCACGAGAAAAAAATCATTTTTTCCTGTTATTTTCCCCGTACGTATTTCCTTAACCGTTAGGCTGCTTTTTTCCAATAAAAAACCGGGGGCTTAAAAGGTCTTATTCCCTTTTAAGCCCCCGGCAATATATTTCTCTACACCTCTGCCCGGACCTATCCCTTCAGGATCTCATGCCCCAGCTTATCCCTTTTGGTTTGCAGGTATTTTTCATTATGCGGATTGGGAGTGATCTCGATCGGCACTGCCTCCACGATCTCCAGCCCATAGCCCAGCAAGCCTGCACGCTTCTTGGGATTGTTGCTCATCAACCTCAGCTTGGTGATGCCCAGGTACCTCAGCATCTGTGCACCGATGCCATAATCCCTTTTGTCCATCGGAAAACCAAGATGCAGGTTCGCTTCCACCGTATCCATACCGTTTTCCTGCAGTTTATAGGCTTTCAGCTTGTTCACCAGGCCAATCCCCCTTCCCTCCTGGTTCATATATAATATCGCCCCCTTCCCTTCCTTTTCCACCATTTGCATGGCAGCATGCAATTGCTCACCACAATCGCAACGGAAAGATCCCAATATATCACCGGTGAAACAGGATGAATGCACACGCACCAGGATCGGTTCATCCTTTTTCCATTCCCCTTTTAGCAGGGCCAGGTGCTCGGCATTGGTATTCTTATCGCGGAAAGCCACCAGTTTGAAATGGCCATATTTGGTCGGCATATCTACCCTGACCAACTCTTCTATCAGCGAATCGGTCTTGAGGCGGTATTCGATCAGGTCTTTGATGGATATCAATTTGAGATCGAACTTTTTTGCGATCTCCATCAGTTCCGGCAAGCGGGCCATAGACCCATCATCATTCATGATCTCCACGAGGGTGCCACCATAGGGAGGAGGGAACCCTGCCAGCCGCACCAGGTCGGTAGTGGCTTCGGTATGGCCTGCCCTTCTCAGTACGCCCCCTTTTTTAGACCGGAGCGGAAAGATATGTCCCGGCCGCCCCAGGTCTTCCGGCTTCGTACCAGGCATTACGAGGGCCTGGATCGTTTTGGCCCTGTCATGCGCCGAGATGCCGGTAGTGCAGCCATGTCCCAACAGGTCTACCGATACAGTAAATGCCGTTTCGTGCAAGGCCGTATTATTATTGACCATCAGTCCGAGCTCCAATTCCTCACACCGGTCCTCTTCCAGCGGGGCACAGATCAGCCCCCGGCCATGCTTGCTCATGAAATTGATCAATTCAGGAGTTATATTATGAGCGGCTGTAATAAAATCACCTTCATTTTCCCTGTCCTCATCATCTACCACGATGACCAGTTTGCCTTTTTTTATGTCCTCAATCGCACTTTCTATTGTATCGAGCATAACCACAGAATTTTTGCAAAGTTAATAATAAAACAAAGGATGGGTGAATAAGGTTCAAACCGGGTATGGAGGCCGCTGTTAAAGGTTCGGGGTTGCTGCTGAATAGCTTAGGCCCCATTCAATAACAATTATATCATGCAGCGCACGCAGCCATTTCCCGGTTGATGTTGCCTACCTCTACGTCAAATAGGGTCCCGAAGTTTCCTTATCCTGCGAGAGTTTCATGGTATTTGGGTAGTTTGCAATGGGGGCTCGCTGTGAATAATCTGTGCAACGCTTTTGGATGGTTAAAATTATTTTCTTTTACATTTGCCGATCAACAGGTTCAAGGACCGTTTCTGTTGGAACCCATTCTGACGATGCCTGATCTGGCGTTGATTTCTAATAAGTGTAAACGGAGATTAGTAGCCACCGGTTGTACCCACAACGTACAGGAATTAATCATTTGATAACGCCGGGATAACCTGACCGGCATTGTGACTATTGTTTCTTTGCAGCCAAAAAATAAACAGCATATATGAGAAGGACTACTGTTTTGTTTCTAACCCTTATTCTGGTGACTGCCAGCCTCATGACCGGCTATGCGCAGGTGACTACCAGTAGTATCGGTGGGGTGGTCAAAGGCGAAAAAGGCGATCTCCTCGCCGGCGCTACCATCACCGTTACCCATGAACCGACCGGCTCTGTCTTTACCGCCCAATCACGCAATGGCGGACGATTCGACATCCAGAACGTGCCACCCGGCGGACCCTTTACCATTAAAGCTTCTTTCGTTGGCTACAGCCCTTTCACCAGGTCCGATGTGAACATCCCCCTCGGTGAAAAATTCGAAATCCAGATCGTTCTCTCTGCCAGCACGCAGGAACTGACCAGCGTGGTAGTGGCAGCCAGAAGAGGCGTCAACGAAAAGACCGGTGCAGCCACCAATATCTCCAGGCGACTGATCGCCACCATCCCGAACGTTAACCGTACGCTGGCTGGTCTTACCAAAATAACGCCACAAAGCAACGGTAACAGTTTTGCAGGGATGAACTATCGTTATAACAATATTACCGTCGATGGTTCCCTCTTCAACAACAACTTCGGCCGCAGCGGTGATGGCCAGGTGCCTGGCGGTGCTTCCGCAGCCATCTCCCTCGATGCCATCGATCAGGTACAGGTGAATATCTCTCCTTATGATGTAAGGCAGGCAGGCTTCGTAGGGGCCGGTATCAATGCCGTAACCAGGAGAGGTACCAATAACTGGTATGGTACTGTTTATGGATATTACAGGAACCAGGATTTCAACGGCACCAAAGTAGCAGGAATAACAGTGCCCAATGTAAAAAGGTCGAACCAGATCTTCGGCGCCAGCGTAGGCGGGCCGATCATCGAGAATAAGCTTTTCTTCTTCGTCAACTTTGAAACTGAAAAGAGAACCGCTCCACCTACAGCCGTTACCGTTGCCCGCAGACCGGGGAATGAGAACGACCCGAACGTAAGCCCCGTGAATGCTTCCGATCTTGACGATTTGAAAGCTTTCCTGATCAAGAATTACGGATATGATCCCGGCGCCTATGAAGGATACGATTTCAAAACGGACAATACCAAATTCACCGGCCGCCTGGACTGGAACATTACCAGCAAACACAGGCTCACTGCCCGTTATACACAATCCGAGACCAACGACGACGACCAGGTGAACTCCAGCAGCGGCCCCCCCTCTCCCGCACCCCGCATCAACAATGGCAGAAGAGGCGGCAAGAGTGGCGGTATCACGTATTTCAACACCAACTTCAAGAACAATACCAAGGTAAAATCCGGTGTATTGGAGCTGAACTCCAATTTCTCCAATATCGTTTCGAACCAATTGATCGGTTCTTATACAAGGATACAGCCTGTTCGTGTTCCCTATTCCAGTTTCCCCTTCGTGGATATCATGAGGGCCGGTGATCCCAATAACGTATACATTTCTTTAGGTACGGACCTTTTCTCCTATAAGAACGAGATCGACGATAAAGCCCTGAACATTGCCGATAACGTAACGCTCAATCTCGGCAAACATACAGTAACAGCCGGCGTCAACTTCGATTACATGGCATTCGCCAATTCATTTGCCGCTTATGGTGGTCCCAGCTATTACAGGTATGCTTCTCTCGCCGATTTCATGAACAACGCTAACGTTGCTCCTGTCGCTTTTGGTGTTTCCTATAGCAATACCGACCGGCTGGGCATTACCCCTGCCGAAGCAAAATTTGCCCAGTTGGGCATCTATGCGCAGGACGCATGGGCCATCAACCCCAAATTCAAACTGACTTATGGCCTGCGTGTAGACCTTCCGTTCTATCCCTACACGCCGGCACAGAACCCTGCCCTCGCAGCCGTTACTTTCAAAAATCCCGACGGCATCCCAGAAAATTTCGACGTGAGCAAATGGCCTAAGAAAAGACCATTGTTCTCTCCGAGAGTAGGTTTCACCTATGATCCGGAAGGAGACAAGTCGATCGTAGTGCGTGGCGGTACAGGCATCTTCACCGGCCGTATCCCCTTCATCTGGTTAGTGAACCAGGTAGGTGATAACGGCGTGCTGAGGTCGATCTACCAGCCTACCGGCTCAGCGCTGGCAGCTATCCGTTTCGATCCCGACAGGGCCAAATACATCCCCACCACCATCGATCCTCCGGGCACAACCATCCCTGCCGGCCGTCCTTCTTACAGCGCTACTGCCCCCGACTTTAAAATGCCTCAGACCTGGAGAAGTAATCTCGCAGTCGACAAGAGGCTGAGCACAAACCTGGTGCTGACCGTTGAAGCGATCATTACCAAAATGATCAACAACGCTTATTACAGGAACGCCAACCTGGGTGGTGAGAATGGAAAATACGCCGATGGAAGACCTACCTATAATTCCAGGCTGAACGACAATATCAGCCAGATGATCGTGCTCGACAATACCAGCAAAGGTTTCAGCTCTGCCTTCACCGCACAGTTGCAAAAGACCTTCGCCCATGGATGGGAAGCAGGTATCGCCTATACCTATACTTTTGCACAGGATCTGGCGATCGGTACCAGTGACCAGGCAGGAAGCGGCTGGACAACAAACAATATCGTCATGAACGCCAATAAACCTGAGCTGGGATATTCCAACTTCTCTATCCCGCACAGGATCGTTGCTAACGGTTCTTACAGGTTCGAATATGCGAATAAGAAACTGGCCACCACGATCGGCCTGTATTATTCAGCACAACCGCAGGAACGTTTCCACTACCGTTATGGTGGCGATATCAACGGTGACGGCGCCACCAACGATATGATCTTTATCCCCAATGATCCTACCACGCTGAAATTCCAGGCCGTATATACACCGGTTGCCGGCGGGCCTTCCTATACTGCCGCACAGCAATCCTTAGCTTTTGCCAAATTCGTCGAGAACGATAAATACCTGAGCAAGCACAAAGGCCAGTACATCGAGCGTTACGGAGCATTGCTGCCCTGGTATCATTCTCTCGATCTTCGCCTTCTGCAGGATTTCAGCCTGAGGACCGGCACCAGGAGCCATACACTGCAATTCAGCGTCGACCTGATCAATGCACTGAACCTGCTGAACAGCAACTGGGGCCACCGTTACAGATATAACTTCGGCACTTTCCAGGACCAGGGTATCCTTGGTATCGGGACCGGCTCTACTGCAGCCAATCCTGTTTATACTTTCGACCCTTCTATCTGGAGAGCCTATTCACCCGAATACAATACCAACAGTACTTGGGGTATCCAGTTAGGTTTGAGGTATATCTTCAACTAAACAACGATCGTTTATATAAACTGATCAATAAAAAGATCCCCGCTCAAATGAGCGGGGATCTTTCTTTTATACTTTTTCAAAGTCATTCATCCATTAATCTTTCGGCTTCCTCCACCCCCATTTCAAAAAAACCGGCAACGCCTTTGCCCAGGAGCTGACCTCATGTTTACCATCCACCAATTGCAGATAGGCCATATCCCTGCCTTCCAGGTATCCCTTGGCCAGCAACTCACGCATTACATCGATGGTGTCATCGATCGAATCGATCACCCCATTGCGGTTCCGGTCTTCCTGCTCATCCAGCTCGCCGCACTGAAAAAAGAATTTCAATCCTTCATGGTAATTCCCTTCCCGGATCTGCCGGTGCATGAGACGGTCCCTGTTCTGGTTATATTCCTTATCATTCTTGTCCTTGCTCCGCCACCACAAAGAACCGGAGAACACACCTGCCCGGGTGAATACTTCAGGATGGTTCCATACAATGTCCAATGCGCTCAACGCCCCCAGGGAAAAACCAGCAAAGGCCCTCTCCCTGAATGAACGAACATTGAAATGACCATAAATATAAGGTAGCAGCTCCTCCAGGATGAAACGCTGATACGCGCCTGCCTTCGCACCACGCCCTTTGAAGTCCGGGGCCAATGCCATCCCATATTCATTGATACGGTCTTCCCCACAATGAATGCCTACACATAACAATGGCCTGATCGTTTCTGTTTGCAACAGGTAGCCGATCATCTTGTCGAACCCCATGGCCTCTATGTCCTGTCCGTCATTGATCAATAACAGGCCGAGCGAATCAGGTTCCGCAATATTGGTAGGCAGATAAAAATTGACCTTAACCTTTCGTTCAAGGGCATCTGATGGCAGTTCTACGGTTTCCACCATCACCCCGATACTTGTTTCCGTGTACATATCTGTCAAAAATAGGGAAAAGGTTGAAGGTTGATTTGTTTTTTCGCGGACGTTCCGATAAATTTGGTTACCACAGTGTCCACACTTTTCATTCATCAATAAACTGCGAGCTTATGAAAAAGATCGGTATTCTCTTTGGAAAGGAAAGGACTTTTCCCATGGCCTTCATAGAACAGGTGAACAGTAAACAAATAGAAGGCATCACAGCGGAGCCGGTCAGGATCGATAAAGTAGTGCAGGGTGCCGCCGATGAATATTCCGTTATTATCGATCGCATCTCGCAGGATGTTCCATTTTACAGGGCCTTTCTCAAAAATGCCGCTATAAGCGGCACTGCCGTGATCAACAATCCCTTTTGGTGGAGCGCCGATGAAAAATTCTTCAATAACTGTCTGGCTGTTAAAATTGGCGTGCCGGTACCCAGGACTGTGATCCTCCCGTCGCATGAACTCCCTCCAGATACCAGCAACGATTCTTTCAGCAATCTTACCTATCCGCTCGACTGGGAAGGTATCTTCCGGTACGTGGGTTTTCCCGCTTATATGAAACCCTTCGCCGGCGGCGGCTGGAAGAACGTTTACAAATTGCATGACATGGATGATTTCTTCCAGAAACACCGCGAGACCGGTCAGCTCGTGATGCTCCTGCAGGAGGAGATCATTTTCGAAGAATACTACCGGTGCTATTGCATCGGCGGCAAATACGTTCGCATTATGCCGTATGAACCCCGCAATCCACACCACTTACGGTATTCCAGCAATTTCACTCCCTCTGCTGAAAGGCTGAAACAAATGGAAGATATCGTACTGCGCATCAATCAATACCTGGGCTACGATTTCAATACCGTCGAGCTCGCAGTACGCGATGGCATACCTTACGCCATCGATTTCTGTAACCCTGCTCCCGATGCGGACCGCCCCAGTGTAGGGGAAGAAAATTTCAACTGGGTGGTGGAAACCGCCGCCACCTATGCCATCGAAAGAGCATTGGCGCAGATCCCCGGGCAGGACAATCTCACCTGGGGTGAGTATCTCAAAAGAAGCAGTACGAATAAAGCCTTGCTCTGAGCTGGCCCCTTATTTTCATTACCCATTTTATTTCAATGGCAAACATCACATACAACCAATTCACGCTCGGCATCGAAGAAGAGTACATGGTCATCGATCCTGTAACACGCGAACTGAGAAGCCATGAGCAGAAGATCGTTACGGAAGGACAAAAAGTGATCAAAGACAAAGTGAAAGCGGAAATGCACCAGGCCGTGGTGGAAGTAGGCACCGATATCTGCCAGAACGTCGAAGAGGCTTACAAGGACGTGGCTACCCTTCGTAAAACGATTGCCGGTATCGGTCAGGAACTGGGCTATTATTTGGGCGCCGCAGGCACTCACCCTTTCAGCCATTGGGAAAGTCAATTGATCACCGATCATGTCCGCTACAGCGAGATCGTGAACGAACTGCAGGAAGCCGCCCGCAGCAACCTGATCTTCGGGTTGCATGTTCACGTGGGAATGGAAAGCCGCGAAATGGCCAATCATATCGCCAATTCCACCCGGTATTTCCTGCCCCATATCTATGCGCTCAGCACCAACTCGCCCTTCTGGGAAGGCAGGCAAACAGGCTACAAGTCGTTCCGGACAAAAGTGTTCGACAAGTTTCCCCGGACCGGCATCCCGGAAACTTTCGATACCATCGAAGATTACGATAACTATATCAAGCTGCTGGTAAAAACGAATTGCATCGATAATGCCAAAAAGATATGGTGGGACCTCCGCGTGCATCCTTTCTTCAATACCGTGGAGTTCCGCATCTGCGATGTTCCCATGACCGTGTCCGAAACCATCGCCATCGCTGCGCTGTTCCAGGGCGTCTGCGCCAAGATCTATAAACTCCGCTCGCAGAACCTGAATTTCATCCAATACTCACGGGCATTGATCAACGAAAACAAATGGCGGGCCAGCCGCTATGGGATCGATGGCCGGTTGATCGATTTCGGGAAAGAAGAAGAAGTGAATACACGGGTATTGATCTATGAACTGCTCGATTTCATCGATGATGTAGTAGACCACCTGGGCAGCAGGCATGCGATCAATTATGTGCATAAATTACTCGAAGAAGGCACAGGGGCCGACCGCCAGTTGAAAGTATACGAGCAATCCAATAACAGCCTCATCAGTGTGGTAGATTATATCCATTCCCAATTCCTCGAAGGCACCTGAACATTCAACAGTCATTTACCGGCATCCGTTCTCCTGATAAAGTCGATCACTCCGTTCATGAATACCTGCTGATCATCCCACATGGAGAGGTGGCTGCCATTGGGGCAATACAAATAACTGCCATGCTTCACCTGGGTGCTCATCCATTTCATCTGTTCCGGGTCCATTGTATCATATCGCGCTCCTACGGTGAGCGTGGGCACCGTAATGCGGGGAAGATCGGTCTTGCGGTCCCAGTTTGCCAACCTGCCGGCAATACCGAATTCCGAAGGCCCCTGCATCAACGTATAGATGTCATTGTTCGCGTGTTTGAGGCACCTGGTGACCGGTTCAGGCCATTCAGGCAGCCTGCATAAATGCTGGTTGTAAAAATTGGGCAGCAGCAGTTCCATGTATTTCGGGTTGGCAAAATCCTTTTTCGCTTCCAGCATCCTGATCGTGTCCAGCACCTTCGGGTCCATTTGTTTGGCCAATACATTCTCAGCATATTTTCCATATTCAGGGCAGCTTGCCATCATATTGCAGATGATAAGACCCTTCAGGTGTTGCTGGTATTTGAGTGCATATTCCATGGCGAGAATACCTCCCCAGGAATTGCCCAGTAAATAAAAATTATGATTGTCGAGCCCCAGGGCTTTCCGTACCTGCTCCACCTCTTCCACGAACCGCTCCACTGTCCACAGGCTGCTGTCTTTCGGCTGGTCGGAATAATAGGAACCCAACTGATCATATTCATAGAACTCGATCCCTTCTTTCGGAAAAAAACTTTCGAAGCATTCCATATATTCATGTGTCATGGCCGGGCCGCCATGCAGCAATAATACCTTGATGGAAGGATTGTTGCCGAAACGTTTTGTCCAAACCTTGAACACACCGGAAGGTGTTCGTACAGGTATCATTTTTATGCCGGCCACCTGTACACCTGTATCGCCTGTATTGAAATAAGCAGATGGTGAAACGGAAGAAGCGCTCCTGTCGCGGCAGGAAGCGCCGATGATGGCAAGCGCCACTAACCACAACTTATAATATTTTCTCATATCAGCTGGTTTCTTTCAAGTTAAGCATTATTTTTTAGTCGTTTTACCCTTTGATATTGTTCCGTTAATGCCTTCTCCCCAATCTTGCCGGAAGCTGAAAAAATGGTAAATTGGCTGGCCCTTATAAAACACAGCGTTGTTGAAAACATCTCTACTTACATTGCTCATCGCCTTATCACTTTTGTTCATTGACCTTGCGTCCAATGCACAGGAGACGCCCACGCAGCAATTACCCCGGCATCGCTGCGCCACGATGGAACTGGAACGCGCCATTATACAACAGGACCCCGGCATCCTCCAACGCTGGAAAGCGGCCGGTGAACTCGCCCAGGAAGCATGGCGCCAGCGCAAACAACAATCCTTGCAATTGAACGGGCCGGGCGGAGTTCCTTTATCGGGAGATGGATCACTCGTCATTCCCGTTGTATTCCACCTCGTAGGCAGCGCCGCCATCCTCAACAATATTCCCGACCGCGATGTATATGACCAGGTAGAGATCCTCAACAGGGATTTCGCCGGAAAGAAAGCTGCCTTATACAATGGGCTATTCGCTCCCGAACTTGCAGCGCGTCTCGGTGAAGTCCCCATCAAGTTCGTGCTCGCCAGAAAGACGCCGGCCAATGCACCTACTTCGGGTATTGAAAGAAGGGTGTCTGCCAGGACTTTCAGTGGCGGCACCGACGGTTCACCCGTTACAGTATTCCAGTTGAAAAGCACTGCCAGTGGTGGTCTCGATCCATGGGCCCCCTCACAATACCTCAATATCTGGTGCGGCAGCTTCAGTGACGGCCTGTTGGGGATTGCCACCTTTCCATATACCACTTCAGCGCTGACCGGGCCGCAGGGTGTGGCGATCGACCTGTATGCGCTGGGCTCCAATTCCTGTCGCACCTATTATCCGGGCTATCATGAAGGAGCTACCCTTTCCCATGAGATAGGTCATTATTTCTATCTCTACCACACTTTCGGCGATGTGAATTATTGCAACAACAATGATTTCAATATCCAGGCCGGATGGCCGCTGACAGCCGCTGCCTCCCATGACGATACCCCGCCCGAGAAAGGAGGGTCCGATTTCATTTACGGAAATATGAGCGGGATCTATTCCGACGGCTGCACCAGCACCAGCTATGGAATGATGTACCAGAATTTCATGAATTATTTCGATGACCGTTCGCTGTATATGTTCTCCGGTGGACAAAAAGAGCGTATCATGGCCACGATCGATATGTATCGCCCTGGCCTCCTCAGTTCAACTGCCACCACTCCCCCGGCGCCGGTAACAGATGCCTGGCTGGTGAGCATGTCGCCCCTGGGCCGTTGCGATTCGAGATCGCCGGTCGTGAATAATACACCACTACAATCCAGGGTAAGGAATTATGGCACCACTACCCTCACTTCGGTTACACTTAACATTGAGTTCGATGGCGGAGCCCCGGTAGTCACCAGTTTCCCCCTCGATCTGGCGGCCGGGAGAGATACCATACTGAAATCAGGTACCATCAGTGGCGCAATGGGCCCGCACACCATCCGTGCCTATACCAGCAATCCGAACGGCATTTCCGATCAATACCCACAGAACGACACGATACAATCCTATATCAATATCCGCACTCAAACCATCACGGCCCCATTCATTGAATCTTTCAGCAGCAGTATTTTCCCGCCCCGCCTGAACACTGTCAACGATTACTGGTTTATCAACAATCCACAAAATGCCACCTGGACCTATAACTCCACGGCCGGATCAGCAGCAGCAGGCTCCGCCACGGTGGCCAATTATAATTATGCACGAAATGGTGAGCAGGATGAACTGATCACACCGCCAATCGATTTCGGGGCAAACGATAGTGCAGTGCTCACTTTTGCCGTGGCACATGCGCAAAAAAGTTTCAGCACCCAGGACTGGGATGGGCTCGAAGTATATGTATCGGGAGATGGAGGCCAGCATTTCACACTGGTCTATAAAAAAGTGTCCGACAAACTGAAGACCGTCCCCTCCGACGTTTTTAGTTTCTTCAATCCCGGCACCGACCAGGAGCAGTGGCGGACCGATACCGTAAACCTCAGCCCTTTCATCCTGCCTGGCCAGAAAATGTTCATCAAATTCAGGAATGTGACGGCACATGGCAACAATACTTATCTCGATGATATCAGTGTAAAAGCCCATACACAGTTGCCCAACGACATCGTGGCCGTTTCAGTGCAGCATTTCCCGCCATTCGTTTGCAGTACGGCGCCGCTTGCGCCTTCATTCACTTTTGCCAATAACGGTACCGACCCGCTTACGGCAGCCCAGGTCCATTACAAGCTCGATAATGGTGCTGTCACTACCATCCCGTGGACAGGCAGCCTGCAAAGAGGAGAATCGGCCACCCTGGCGTTAAATACGTTGAGCGGTATCAGCACCGGAACGCATACGCTCACCATCTATGTAACCCAATCGAATGGCCAGCCCGATCTGCAACCGGCCAATGATACCCTTCATTCCAACATCAATATTTTGAGCACGCTGAACAGCCCGCTGAGAGAAGGTTTCGAGGCTCCGGCATTCCCGCCGGCGAACTGGTTCGTGATTTCATCCGGGCAGGCATATACCTGGGAGCGTACCACCAATGCATCTTCGGAAGGAAGCGCTTCGGCCTGGGTAAGGAATTACAGGTATAACGGTCATGGAAAACCGGAAATACTTTATTCTTCCCCCATGCAGGCTGGCGCCGTCGATTCCCTGTTCCTTGAATTCGACCTGGCCCATGCCACGCAATTATTCCCCGGGCAAACTGGTATGCCCACCGATACACTGGAAGTGCTCCTCACCAAAGACTGTGGCCAGCATTTCCAATCCATTTACAGGAAATGGGGACCTGCGCTCGAAACGACGGGCAGGCCGGATCTGCCCCTCTCCTTCGACCGGTCGACCGACCAGGTCGGATTTGTGCCTACTTCTTCGCAATGGAGAAAAGAAAGGATCGAGATCACGCACCTGGTGACCGCCAACAACCCATTCCAGGTCTTTTTCAAAAATACCAGCAACCGTGATAACAATACTTTCCTCGATAATATCAAAGTAGTTCCCATTATTCTGCCGGCCCGGTTGAAAGCGAACGGGTATATGATTGCGCCCAATCCATTCAACGGGCAATTCGAGATCAGGCACCTGCAGGCCCCGGCCGATCTCCAGCGCATCCTCATCACCAATGCTGCCGGGCAGGTGGTATATAGTCGCACGTTCAATGGCAATGCCTCCAGTTATATGCGCATCGACCTGGGATCCTGCAGCGACGGATTATATATCGTTCAACTCACCTACGACAAAAAAGTGATCACCCAAAAACTGGTGAAAGCAAAATGATCATCGCCTATTCAAACCAACCATTTCACATGAGAATAATGATTGTACTGGCCATTGTATTTCTCGTTTCCTGCAAAGGCAAAGAGCAGGCAGACCTGATCGTGTACAATGCCAATATTTACACGGTCGATTCCGCCTTCAGCAAAGCAGAGGCCATGGCCGTGAAGGATGGAAAGATCATCGCCACCGGCACGACCGCCGACCTGCTCAGCCGATACGAAGCCGGCTCCAAAAAAGATGCACAGGGAAAATTCATATACCCGGGTATCATCGATGCTCATGCGCACTTTGTGAGCTATGGAGAAGGATTGCAGACCGCCAACCTTACCGGCGCCAGCAGTTGGGAAGAGATCATCGAAAGATTGAAATCCTTTGCGCAAACGCATCCCGATGGATGGCTAATCGGCAGGGGGTGGGACCAGAACGACTGGCCCGTGAAAGAATTCCCTTCCAATGAACAGCTCAATACCCTGTTCCCCAACCGGCCGGTGTTCCTCACCAGGGTGGACGGCCATGCCGCCATCGCCAACCGGCATGCCCTTGAACTGGCCGGTGTGAAAGCAGGCATTACGCTCACAGGCGGAGAAGTGGAAGTTGAGAATGGGCAACTCACAGGCATGCTCGTCGATAATGCCACCCGGCTGGTAGGCCGGTTCATCCCTCCACCCACTGTTGAACAAATGAAAAAAGCATTGCTGAACGCACAGCAGAATTGTTTTGCCGCCGGTCTAACCACCATCGACGACTGCGGATTGGATTACACAGATGTATTGTTCATAGATAGCCTTCAGAAAACCGGCACGCTCAAAATGCGGATCTACGCTTTGCTCAGCGACCGGGACCATAACTACAATTTTATTTTCAAACACGGGCGTATCAAGACAGATCGCCTGAATGTCCGCGCCTTCAAGCTCTATGCAGATGGAGCACTGGGATCGAGAGGAGCCTGCCTCCTGCACCCCTACGCTGATAAGCCAGGCTGGAGCGGATTCCTGCTTAGCAACCCCTCTCATTTCGATTCCGTGGCAGGGTTGCTCCACAATAAGGGCTTCCAGGTATGCACACACGCTATTGGCGATTCAGGTAACCGTACCATCCTGCACACCTATGCTAAATACCTCGAAGGAAAGAACGATCTGCGCTGGCGCATTGAACATGCGCAGGTGGTAGACCCGCAGGATCTTACACTCTTCGGGCAATTCAATATCATCCCTTCCGTTCAACCTACTCATGCCACCAGCGATATGTATTGGGCCGGTGACCGCCTGGGCCCGCAACGTGTGAGATCGGCCTATGCCTATCATCAATTGCTGGAACAGAACGGCTGGATCCCATTGGGGACCGATTTCCCGGTGGAAGATATTTCACCGCTCAAAACTTTTTATGCTGCCGTGGTGCGCAAGGATGCCAAAGGATGGCCCGCCTCCGGGTTCCAGATGGAGAACGCACTTAGCCGTGAAGCAGCGCTGCGCGGCATCACCATCTGGGCCGCCCGCGCCAATTTTGAAGAACATGAAAAGGGAAGCCTCGAACCCGGTAAACTCGCGGATTTCATCATCACCGATAAAGACCTGATGACTACGGGCCCTGCAGAGCTGTTGAGCATACAGGTACTTTCTACCTGGCTCGATGGGCAAAAGGTATATTCGAGATAGTTGACAAGTTGAAAGGTTGACAAGGGACTCCGGCTCTCGGAGACCTCCTTGTCAACCTTTCAACCTGTTAACCTGTAAACTTCTACCGAATGATCTTCTTAAGCACCCTCCGCTTACTATCAGTCGGCGTTTCGATCTTCAGGCCAAGTAATCTTGCTACCAGCTCATAGATATGTACATTCTCGAATGAACCGATCTGCTTGCCTTTTTTGAATTGCGGCCCCCAGGCCATAAAGGTAGCCTGCATCTCTTTCACCAGGCGGGGATCATAACCGTGGCGGCCCGGAAATACACGCCTGGTGCCCCACGCGAATATCTTCGGGTATCGTGGTACGATCACGATATCGCCTATGCGCTTGTATTGATCGTCCGACGCGCCATAGTGCCAGTGGGACGGCGTTTCCGTGGCGAGATAGACATCATAGTCCGTTGCCTGTGCTTTCAGCTTTTCATAAGTGGGTTGAATATAAGAGGGATCTTTTGCGTAAATATGAATGAGCACATCACTGGGCGACATCACCACCTGGTTGGTATCCACCACCGGTAATTTCAGCGTATTGACGGTATCGACGCCCACCATGCCATGATCGGATACGAAGATCAGGTTCACCGGCAGGTTCAGAGAATCGAGCATGGACTGCATGCGGCCCATACTGGCGTCTACAAAATGAACGGCTTCCTCCACTTCCTTGCTATCCGGCCCATGGTCGTGCCCCGCATGGTCAACTTCCGGAAAGTAAAAAGTGATGATATGCGGGCGTTTGTCGGCCGGCAATTGCAGCCAGTCCTTCACCGCTATCAGCCTTTCGTCCATCGGTATCGCTTCCGTATAATTATAATAATACGTGGGCCGTACTCCCTGAACGGCCACTTCAGACCCTACCCAATAAAAACTGGCGGAGAGCATCTGCTGGTGCTCGGCCAGCACCCAGAGCGGTGTTCCGCCATACCATGAACTATCATACGATTCTTTTTTATTGCCCATGGAATATTTGCGCTGGCGGGCAGGGTCCCAGAAGTTATTATCGACCAATCCATGATGCGCCGGGTACAGCCCGGTTGCGATAGTGTAATGATTGGGGAAGGTAAGGGATGGGAAAGAAGGTGTCATGGAACTGGCGCTCACACCCTGGCTGCTCAATCTGAGCAGGTTTTGAGCATTGTATTTTTCGGCGTAATCATAGCGGAAACCATCAGCCGATACCAGGATCACATACGGTTTATTCTGCTGTTCGGGGCTGTTCACCCTGCCGGGTACTACTTTTTGTGTGATATCCTGCGCGTTTACAAAAGTGCCGGTCAGGAAAAAAAATACCAGGGCGATGATCATGCTGCCTGTTCGATTACTCATGTTATTTGGTTTTATGAAAAGCTGAAATCTAAAATTAACAAGTAGCCTGTCCCGATCCCAGCCATAACGCAAAAATAATGTTGATCGGTTACCTTTCAATTTTTTAACCTATTTTGGTATAACTTAATACCAAACAACGTATGAAAGCAATCTACGGCAGTATCCTTCTCGCAGGGATCCTTATGGCCTTTTCCATCCCACAACAAAAAGAACGGGTCATTTTTTTCGGTGATTCCATTACCCAGGCGGGCGTGAAGCCGGGCGGGTATATCACTGTGTTGCAGGACCTGTTGAAGGCCAAAGGTCTCGGCGACAAATATGAGCTGGTAGGCGCCGGTATCGGCGGCAACAAAGTGTATGATCTCTACCTCCGCCTGGAAAATGATGTACTGGCCCAGAATCCCGGTACCGTGGTGATCTGGGTGGGAGTAAATGACGTATGGCACAAAAGGTCATTCGGAACAGGCACCGACCCCGACAAATTCGAAAAATTCTATACGGCCATCATCAAAAAATTGCAGGCCAGGAATATCAAAGTGATCATTTGTACCCCGGCCGTCATTGGTGAAAAAACAGATTTCAGCAATGAACAGGACGGCGATCTCAACAAATATTCCACCATCATCCGAACCATTGCTGCCAGTAATAATACCGGTCTGGTAGACCTCCGCAAGGCATTCCTGGATTATAATCTCATTAATAATAAGGACAACAAAGAATCCGGTATTCTCACCACTGATCGCGTGCATCTCAACGACAAAGGCAACCAATTCGTGGCCGCACAGATGCTCCAGGCCATCGTCAAATAGGCCACCGTAAAGGGTACCGGGCCTGTTCTATGCGAAAAAAATATTATGTTTGCACCTATGTACAGGAGCGATCAAAAACAAATCCGCATAGCCATCCTTGACCTGTATGAAGGACAGGCCAATCAGGGCATGCGCTGTATCCGTGAACTATTGAATCAGTATGGTGAGGAGCACCAGTTGGACCTGGTATGGGAAGAATTCGACGTGCGACTGAAAAAACAATTACCCGATCTTTCATACGATCTCTATATTTCCAGCGGCGGCCCCGGCTCTCCGCTCGACAGTGAAGGCAGTGAATGGGAACGCCTCTATTTTGAATGGATCAGGGAAACCGAGCAATACAACAGGGATCTCAGTCACCCGCAAAAAAAACATGTTCTCTTCATTTGCCATTCATTCCAGTTGGCAGCCCGCTACTTCCAGGTAGCACAGGTGATCAGGAGAAGGTCTACGGCCTTCGGCGTATTCCCTGTGCACATGCTCGACGAAGGAAAGCTGGAACCATTGTTCAATGGCCTGCATGATCCCTTCTATGCGGTCGACAGCCGCGATTTCCAGGTTGTACAACCCGACCATCACCGTCTCCGGCAACTCGGCGCCATCATCCTGGCCATCGAAAAAGAAAGGCCGCATGTTCCTTTGGAAAGGGCCGTGATGGCTATCCGCTTCAATGAATATATGATCGGAACACAATTCCATCCGGAAGCGGATGCAGTGGGCATGACGATGTACCTCCAGCGGGAAGACAAAAAACAAACCGTCATCGGCAACCACGGATTCGAAAAATGGCAGTCCATGATCGAACAGCTCAATGATCCCGACAAGATCGTTTCGACTTATTCGCATGTAATCCCGAACTTCCTCCAACTGGCCACGGAGCAGCATGTGCAGGTTGAGGTATAAGGTTTATAAGTTGACAGGTTGACAAGTTTACAAGTTGACAGGGGCTTACGATTCGGAGATTCCCTTGTCAACCTTTCAACTTGTCAACCTGTCAACCTGTCAACCTTTCAACCTGTCAACCCATAAATATCCCTATCCTTACTTGGTATTTCCGTTTGCCGCCGTAACTTCCATTAAACTTATCACAATGGTGCCCAGCCTGCGCAAAGCATACAATGCCGCCTTCACGAAAGAACGATATGAAGCCTTCCTGAAAGACCTGCACAGCAAATATCCCGGCGCCATTGAATTCCGTGTGGCAGAAACACCTGTCTTCGTCGACAAGGCATTTACCGCCAAACTGCTGGATGCCTGTGAAAGCATCATCGATGTGATCACCGACCCGGACTTCCGCCAGATCACAGACCGCTCCATCCCGCCAGCAGAAAAAATACCGAATGAAGATGCGCACACCCAAATGATCGCTTTCGATTTCGGCGTATGCCAGAATGAAGAAGGGGAGTTGGAACCACAACTGATCGAAATGCAGGGCTTCCCTACTCTCTTCGGATTCCAGGTCTATTTTCCTGAATTGATGCGCCAGTATTTCCCCGTGCCCGGTAATTACAGGCAATACCTCAATGGATATACGAAAGATACCTACCTGCAGGAACTGAGATCGGTGATCGTCGGGGATACGCCTGTGGAAAATGTGGTCCTCCTGGAGATCAAACCCCATGAACAAAAAACAAGGATCGATTTTTATTGCACGCAGGAATACCTCGGCATCCAGCCTGTTTGCATCACCGGGCTGATCCAGGAAGGGAAGCAATTATACTACCTGCTGAATGGGAAGAAATCGCTGATCAAACGGATCTACAACCGCGTCATCTTCGATGATCTGCGGGCCCAGAAAGATACGCTGGGGAAACATGTAGACATCACCCAGGACCTCGATGTGCAATGGGTTCCACATCCCAACTGGTTTTACAGGATCAGCAAGTTCACCCTGCCATTTATCAGGCATCCTTATGTACCTGCCACCTATTTCCTGAACGAGATAAAACAAATCCCGGCAGATCTTGAAAATTATGTGTTGAAACCGTTGTTCTCCTTTGCCGGGCAGGGCGTAGTGATCGATGTGAAGCAGGAGGATATCGACGCCGTGAAAGATCCCGAGAACTGGATACTGCAGAAAAAAGTGAAATATGCCGATGTGATCGAAACGCCCGATGAACCTGCCAAAGCGGAGATCCGTATGATGTACCTCTGGAACAATGGATGGGAAAGGCCCCGGCCGGCCATCAACCTCGCCAGGCTCAGCAAAGGAAAAATGATCGGGGTACGATACAATAAGGATAAAGAATGGGTGGGCGGCAGTACCTGTTTCTTTGAACAATAACTCAATCCGTCAATCATGCAACAACTGAAGGAATTAAAAGGAAAGGAACTCGTACCCGGTCTGTTCGCGCGATTCGTGCATGGTAAGTCCATGACCCTTTCGTTTGTCGAGATCAGACCTGATGTGACCATGTCCATTCATAGTCATCCACATGAACAGATCACCCATATCCTGGAGGGCGAACTGGAAATGACGATCGATGGAGAGAAGATCCTGCTCACTGCCGGCATGGTGCATCTGATCCCCGGTAATACGCCACACGGGGCTTACTCGCGGACAGCAGTGAAACTGATCGACGCATTCAGCCCCGTGCGGGAAGATTATATCATTCAGTAGGAAAGTTATTGCCCTTGCCACCAATCGGGTCGCATATCACTATCCTTTTTCTTGGTCACCATATTGATATTGATCACCCAGTGGTCGAGCTTGTAAAGTAGTTCGAGCTCCACTTTGAACTCGCGGAAACGCTCGTCGGCTGTTTGGATCTTCAGGGTGCTGGTCACGAAATCGAGACTTTCATCGGCACGCTCGAATTCTCCGTCGAGATAATACACGCTGCCATCTACCATGCGCAGCTTGCAGCCTTTCAATTGATGATAGAGCCGCTTGTATTCTTTGGCAGCCGCATCGAAGGCTTCTCCACGGAACATCAAAGCCTGCCAACTGGCCGTAGTGTCCAATCCGGAATGATAATGCGCTATCAGGCAGCTTTCCGATCCGGGAAGGGAAATAGTGGATGCGAATTGGGAGAGATCACCTTCTGCGAGCACCAGCTCGCCCGTGATATGTTTGTAATTGTACGGGAAATCACCGAGGATGGTCTCGATGGCCTTTCCAAAACCGGGACTGGAGCCCCTGTCGATCAGCCGGAACTGGGCATGAGAGTACGAGACAGCCATAACGGCTACCCATAGGGTAAGGACTTTTTTCATTGGGTTAGATTTTACCGCAAGTATACAGAAAAATATTTTACCCACAAGATATTCACGAAAAATGACGGCCACTAATAGTTTACACTTATTGATTGATCGTCAATCTAACGCCTATAAATCCACGCAATCCCTGATTGGGCGCATACACATAGTTGGGATCGAAAGTAAGCTTGTAGGGATTGGGATCTCCATTCGGCGGGGCCGGATCTATACTTCCATCAGGCAGGTATCCTACTTTCTTATCGAATGGATCATGCGAACGCGCGATCAGGAATGGATTGTTCCTGGCCGGCGTCCAGTTCAGCAGGTTTTTGATGCCGCCATACCATTCAATACCTTTCTTCAGCTTTTTGGTGATCTGTATATTCTGGATGCTCCATACAGGCGATGTTGGCCTTCGTGGATCGAGTTCCGAAAGTAGTGGCAGCAACATGGGGCCATAGATATTACCGGTATAATCGACCGACCAGCCGCCTTTGGGGAACGTATAGGAAACAGACCAGTTACCACTCCATTTCTCCGTAAGCAACTGCCGCTTCCGTTCCTTACTGCCGGATGCATCTTTATTTACGATCACTACATCCTGGAAAGTAGCCCCTATATGGCCGCGCAAAGATTGGGTAAACCCGAATTCGATGTTGACACTGGCGCCTTTCGACAATGAATATCCTTTCAGGTTATCGTAAATGATCTGGTTGGGATTCGTAAGATAATCGGGGATGATGCGGTTCGTAAAATGAGTATACCAGATGGACGCGTCGATATTGAGCCAGCAGGCTGCCGTATAGATCTTCTTCACATAGTTCACATTCACATTGTAGCTGCGTTCGGGCTGCAAGGTCTCTTTGATCACTACCGCCCGCGCTCCGGTCAGCGCGGCATGGTCTTCCGTAAAAATATTCACCACCCTGAAACCCGTGCCGGCATTGAGGCGGATGATATCATTCGGGGTAGCTGTCCATTTCCATGCTACCCGCGGCGTGAAGATATGGCCGTGGATGGGATGATGGTCCCACCGCAATCCGGCCAACAGGGTATGTCCGCCGTTCAGCGTGAGTTCGTCCTGCACCAGGAAACCGGGCAATGGTGTATGATCGGGTTTGTTGCGTTTGGTGAGTGTATCGAAAGTGGCGGTGGTATTGTCGTCATAGGAAGTGTAGCGGAATACAGCGCCTGCGAGCAGGTCATGGCGGCCCAGGGTCTTATCCCAGGTCAGTTGGCCGAAAGCTACATGCTGCAGGGCATTGAAAGGTACAGTTCCATAGAATGACCTTTGTGAATGCTTATTGAATGAATAAGAGAACAGCAGTTTTTCAGCGGTGGGCAACTGATAATTTCCAATAGCCTCGATGCGCGATGTATAGATACTTTCACCATACAGGCTATCACCTCCCCGGAATGCTTTGCTCCACCGCACATCCCCACCCCAGCGGTCTTCATATACATAACGAACGGCAAAATTGGCGACCCTGTCGTTCCTGCGCCCGAAACTGTATTTGTTGAAGAGAGCGATCCTGTTTTGCAAGGTAACATCGGTAAAATGATCATCATTCTTATCGACCCGGTTGGTAAAATTGAAATAATTGATGCCGAGCAGGGCCACCGTATTTTTCAGTGGACGGAATTTGACCGCTACGTCGATATTCGATTCTTTCCAGGTGGTGGTATTGACATCGATGGCCAGCAATGGCGCTTTCAACGGGTTTTTGGTGATCACATTGATCAATCCACCTATCGCTTCCGAGCCATAGAGAGAAGAGGCCGGCCCCTTTACTACTTCGATGCGCTCCACCAGGGAATTAGGAATGCCCGATAAACCGTATACGGACGACAAACTGCTGACGATTGGCATGCCATCGATCAGCACCATAGTATAAGGTCCTTCGAGGCCATTGATATGAATATCTCCTGTATTGCACACATTACAATTGAGCTGAGGACGCACGCCATTCACCAGTTGCAACGCATCGAAGATGGAGGGCGTAGGGTTCTTGCGAAAGAACTGGGGCGTGTACACTTCCAGATCGGAAGAGCACACGTCTGAACTCCAGTCACAGCTAAGCATCTCGTATGCCGTCTTCTGCTTGAAAAAAA